>Ga0315540_10000336_pt1 | contig 26254 bp, 24 predicted proteins | sample SalMarSW160110MG_FD_203677 | JGI IMG/M metagenome (GOLD analysis project Ga0315540, IMG submission 203677) | Salt marsh sediment microbial communities from the Plum Island Ecosystem LTER, Massachusetts, United States - Salt Marsh Sediment SW1601-10 ...
GCGATACTGTCGGCGTCATCCAGATCTATTTTCGCGAAATGGACCGCTCGTTTTCCAAGCTTGAAATCCAGATTGCAGATCTTATGGCCAAACGCCTCAGCTTTGTGATGGCCCGAAAAAAAATCCTTTCAATGCTCAAGGTGAACGAAAAAAAGGAGGCCATTGTTAAACAGATTTTTAAGAAGCTTGGGAGGAAGGGCGGCATCAAGATCAAGGAGGCCTTTGACAGGATCGTCCCCGAATTGGCCGATATGGCAGATGTCCAGAGCTGTGCCCTCTTTTCCGTAACGCATGACTACAACCGGGTCGTACTTGAAGCAGGCTATCCTGAAAGCCTTGGCTATCACAGCATCGGAAGGGAATTTCCAGTAGAAAAAGAGCCTGCCTTTGAGGTCATCATGAGTCTCAGGGACTACAAAGGGGATTCCAAATACGAAATTGTGACAACCTCCTATATCCTGGTCGTGGAACCCCAGAAAAGTGAGTTGATCTCTGAGAGTCTGAAAAAATTTGCGCGGTTGCACAACATCAATTCCATACTCTACATTCCTTTATCCGTAGAAGGAGAGATTACCCATTTCATGACCTTTGATGCCATTGAACAAAGGTTGCGATACAGGGACGATGAAATCGAGCTGTTTCTATTTCTGGGCAGGGAACTGATGAAGGCACGAAAGATGGAGCGCCTGGATGATATCTTGCACGATTTCAAGAATCCCACCATCGCTATTGCGGGTTTTGCCAGGAGGTTGAAGGTCCTTCTTGAAAAGGAACAGACCGAAAAATCCAAGGACCAGATTAAAAAGTACGTGGACATCGTGCTGGAGGAGACCAGCCGACTCCAGGAACTTTCTCTCAGCATTTATGAGGTGGGAAAGGAACAGGTAGTGGATCTTTCGGATGTCCTGCGCCGCCGGTTTGAAATCAACAGGGAGGCTATCAAGGAGCAATTGAAACAAGATGTGACGCTCAAAGAGGAGGGGCTCCAACCCGGACTCCATGTGAGATGCTATCCCATGCATCTTGAACGGGTTTTTGACAATCTTCTTAACAACGCTACAAAGGCCATACCGCTCAAGGGCGGATTTCTCTCCATTCGGACCTATGCGACAGATAGGTGGGCCTGCGCCGAGATCAGCAACACGGGGCAGATTGCCTATGAGGACCGGGTTCGTCTTCTTGAAGGAGAGGGCCAGGGAAGGGGATTGTATATAACCAACCGTATTGTCCGTCTCCTGAATGGAAACCTCAATATCGACGGCGGACGGAACAGTACGACCTTCATCGTACGTCTGCCCCTCGAAAAAGCACCGTGAGGAGCCATGGATGAATTGATTGAGAGACTCGAAAGGAACGAGGAAATTGCCAGAAGGTTTTTTGATGTGGAAGTCAGCATCCTGTCTATTTTCAATTTCAAGGAGCTGTTCGAAAATCTCCTGACGGAAATAAAAAAGAAATTCGAGATTCCCTACGTCTGGCTGTCTTTGATCGAGGGGAGCCCGATTACGCATCTCATCCGTGATCTTCAGGCATCCGAACTCCTGAAAAACAGATTAAACATCCTTGATCAAGGGACCTTTTCAGCTTTGATCGGACACCGGAAGGACCCTTTGCTGTTGAACGACGATCTGACTCCCTTCTACCGGCTCTTCCCGGATCATGAAAAGTATCTCATCCGATCCCTGGCCATAACGCCCATTACCCATCAGGGCGAGGTTATTGGGAGCTTCAATTGTGGGGATTTTTCACCGGATCGATACCAACCTGGGATGGACGTTTCCCTTCTTGAGCGTCTCGGCGTGAAATTATCCATCTGCATTTCAAATGTGACCGCCCATGAGAGAGTCAGGATGGCGGCTTCAAGAGATCCCCTGACCGGTCTCATCAATCGAAGGGTCATGGAGTCCGTTTTGAAGCGCGAATTCACAAGGGCGCTTCGCTATAACCATCCACTGGCCCTGGCATTCATGGATCTGGACGATTTCAAGTTCATTAATGACCGATATGGACATGACGTTGGAGATCATGTGTTACGGCATGTGGGACACCAGATCGTGCAGATGAGTCGCGAGAGTGATGTCGTGGCCAGGTATGCGGGAGACGAATTCATCATCATTCTTCCAGGGACAAAATATGACAAGGCCGGGCAGATGATGAACCGGCTGAGTCAATATCTCCTGCAAAAACCATTCATTCAAGACGGGAAACCCATCCGGCTTTCCCTGAGCTTTGGAATAGCACAGATTCATGACCCCGGCGTCCAGGATCCGGCCTCCATGATCAAGAGGGCCGATGAAAGACTTTATGATGCCAAAAGGAAAGGGAAAATGAAAGAGCGGGTGGTTTCTTTTGAGCGTTAGAGTGTATCTGATTTTGTGAGACCGGAAGAAAAAAGGGGGGTCGTTTTGCCGACCAGCGTATGGCGGAAGAGGAACAGGGAATGCAGGAAAAAATTTCTCCCCAAAAACTGGCATTTGATATTGACGGGGTCTTTGCCGATACCTTTCGGATCTTCGTGGAGACCGCCAGAAATCAATATGACATCAAAGTCGATTACGAGGATATCACCGAGTATGATTTCAGAAAAGTAGTCGATATTGATGATGAGACCAGCAGGCTGATCATTCAAAAGATCCTCGATGATCCCATTCGTATGGGGATCAGACCAATAAAAGGAGCGATCGATGTCATTACGCGACTTTCTCTCTTAGGCCCCATTCTCTTTGTGACGGCAAGACCCGGAAAAACTGCGATACTGGAATGGCTCCTGCAACAATTGAAAGAAGTGGATCGCGGTCTCATCCGGCTGGAGGCCACGGGCACGCACCAGGAGAAAATTCCTATCCTCCTAGAGCATGGAATCAGGTATTTTGTGGAAGATCGTCTCGATACATGCTACTTGTTGGCATCGGCATCAGTGACGCCCATTGTTTTTGAACAACCCTGGAATCGCAAACCACATCCCTTCCAGGCAGTCAGGACCTGGAAAGATATTTCTGATATGATTGAATGGGCCGGGTGAAACTCAGCTTGTGATGAAAACGGGGTAAAATCGGCTTGACAACACTGCCCTGTTTCCGAAAAAATATGGGGGATGGTTCATCCGGCTAATCGGTAAGGTTCCGGGGTAAAATCGGCATGACCATTCTTCTGAACGTGCTTCAAATAAGTTTTTCGAAATTCCTCATGAAAAGAGTGTGTCATGCCTACTTACGAATATATTTGCAAAAAATGCAATAAGGTCTTTTTCCTGATCATGCGTATCACGGAATATGAGAACAAGAAGATCCGATGCCCGCACTGTAAGAGCACAAGGGTCAAACAGCAGATTACGCCTTTCCAGGTCGTCACCTCCAGGAAAGGCTGACGGCACGGGATGTTGTGAGATGGCCCATTGTGAAACCTTTTAACCCTGATGATTATAAGAGAGGAAAATGAAAAATGAGATGCCCCCATTGTGAAAAAGAAATCTCGGGCAAGACCTGCCCGGAATGTGGTTCTGAAACCCCTGGAGAAGCCCGCTATTGCATGGAATGTGGTAGCCTTCTGGAGTACGCGGGAGAAGAAACGGCTGGCGCTGAAGACGTGAGAGAAGAAACGGCTGACGCTGAAGACGATGAAATTGATTTCGAAAACCGCGTGCTCTGCCCCGACGGCACCTGTACGGGAATTATCGTAGACGGCAAATGCACGGAATGTGGAAAACCGCTTGTACCCACAGGTTCAACGGATAAAGGAGAGGAAGAGGAAGCGGAGACAGGGGAGGCATAATGTATGAACTCATGATTACCTCCCAATTTGCTGCCGCACACCAACTCAAGGAATTTCATGGAGGCTGCGAAAACCTGCACGGTCACAACTGGAGAGTAGAAGTCCATGTCAAAGGCTCCAGACTGGAAGATAACGGTCTACTGTTGGATTTCAGAGAGATAAAGCAGGCCACAAAAGAGGCCTTGGATGATTTGGATCACCACTTCTTGAATGAAGTAGCCGCATTCAAGGACATGAACCCATCTTCCGAGAACATCGCTCGTCATATTTTCAAGCGATTGTCCCGGTCTCTCGACAGGGGGGATATCCGGATCAGCAAAGTGACGGCATGGGAGTCGGATAACGCTTGTGCAAGCTATACGGAGCCCTGATGAATTCCGGGAAGGCCTTGTCGCAGCCTCTTGTAACGTCGGATTCAATGAAAATATTCGCTTTCATCCCAGCGCGCTATCAATCCAGGCGTTTTCCCGGCAAACCCCTGGCCTTAATCGCCGGCAAACCCATGATTCAACACGTCTATGAGCGGGCTTCGCGCTGCCCGGAACTTTCACAAGTGGTTGTGGCGACGGATCACGACACCATTTTTAATCAAGTTGAAGCCTTTGGCGGAAAAGCCGTGATGACCCGTTCGGATCACCATTCAGGTACGGATCGTATCTGTGAAGCCGCCGGGAAAGTAGGCCTGTCCGGGGAAGATATCATTGTGAATATTCAAGGAGACCAACCCATTTTCAATCCCGCCATGATATCCACCCTTTTGGGCCCTCTCCTGGCGGATTCAAGTACGCATATGACGACACTCATGCACAAAATTCACAGAGAAGAAGACATCAGAAACCCCAACCACGTGAAAGTGGTCACGGACAATGGAGGTTACGCCCTCTATTTTTCCCGTTGTCCCATTCCCTTTTATCGCGATCGAAATGGTTTTGGTAAGACGCATTTCAAACACCTTGGGTTTTACGCCTACCGCAAGGACTTCCTGGTGCAATTTACGAACCTTCAGGTAAGCACCCTCGAGTCTGCAGAAAGACTGGAGCAACTGAGGGCACTTGAATATGGATTCAGGATCAAGGTGCTGGAAACTGCCTATACTTCTCAGGATGTGGATGTGCCTGAGGACATAGAACGCGTGGAAAAGGCGTTGCAGGAAAGTTCCCTCCGCCGTGATGCACATGCCGGTTAGAAAAGTCTGGCATCTCAAGAGATCAACCCCTGAAACAACCCGCCTGGCACGGGAAGCAAACCTCTCCCCGCTTCAGGCCCACCTGCTTGTGAATCGGGGAATCCTGAAAAAAGATGCCGCCGATTCCTTTCTGGACCCCCGTCTCGCCACACTCCCCAATCCCATGCAAATGGAAGGCATGATCCTTGCTGCTTCAACGATTATCACCGCCATTGAAAGACCTGCCCCCATAACGATTTATGGAGATTACGATGCCGACGGCCTCACCTCCGCAGCCCTTCTGCACAATTTTTTCAGGGAACTTGGATTGCAGGTTTCCTGCTACATCCCGGATCGCCTCAAAGAGGGTTATGGGCTCAACTGTGATGCCATAAGAAAAATAGCGGAGAAGGGAAAGGGCCTGATCCTGACAGTGGATTGTGGTATTTCCAACGCGGCGGAAATAGAACTGGCCAAGACCCTGGGATTGGAAATCGTCATTACGGACCACCATCAGATCCCTCCGGAGTTCAAGCCTGTTTGTCCCGTAGTGAATCCTCATCAATGGGAATCCTCATCATCGACCTATCAGGTTCTGGCTGGAGTGGGCGTCGCTTTTTTCCTGGCAGGGGCAATACGGACCCTGCTCAGAGAAAAGGACTGGTTCAGGCGTAGAAAGGAACCGGACTTGAGAAAGTATCTGGACCTCGTGGCGCTGGGTACGCTTGCAGACCGCGTTCCTCTGGTTGGCTTGAACCGGGTCCTCGTTTCAAACGGGATTCGCTCCATGGGGTGGAATTCACGGCCCGGAATGCAGTCCATGATGCAGGTATGTGGAATAGAGCCCGGCGAGGTTAATGACCAGGACGTGGCATTCCAATTGGCACCCATGGTCAATGCCCCGGGAAGACTTGGAGCCGCTGAAATTTCTTTGAACCTCCTGACGACCCGGGACGGGACGCTGGCCGGGGAACTGGCGGAAAAGGCCAAATCGGCCAACCGTCGCAGGAGGCATATCGAACGGGCTATTGTGAATGAAATCGAGGGGAGAATCAGGTCGGAGCCGGATCTGATCGACGGCCGCAGGACCCTCTGTTTCGGGGGAGAAGAGTGGCACAGGGGGGTCCTCGGAATCGTCGCCTCCAGGCTGGTTGACAAGTACCATCGCCCTGCTCTGGTTTTCTCCCTTCAGGATGATATCGCTGTGGGTTCCGGGAGAAGTCTCGATGGTTTCGATCTCTATAATGCTTTGGACAGGATGAGGGAGTTTATAGAAAAGTACGGAGGGCATACCCATGCAGCCGGGCTTACGCTTTCGCGAAAAAACTTCCCTATATTGGGAAAAAAGTTGGAAGACTACGCCCGTACCACGATGGAAGATCCGGAACTGTTTCCCAAAGTGGAGATTGATGCATGTCTCTCTCTTGAAGAGATTACGCCTTCGGTTTCGGAGCAACTGGCATGTCTGGCGCCTTTTGGAGAAGCAAACCCTGAACCCGTTTTTCTGTCACCTGAAGTGGAAGTTGTTTCTTCAAGGATCGTTGGGGAAGGCCACCTCAAAATAGCCGTTCGACAGGGCGAGAGGGTTTTTGAATGCATCGGCTTCGGTCTCTCAGGCCATCATTCGCTGGAAGGGAAGAGGATCAGGTTGGTCTTCAGCCTCCAGATCAACCGGTGGCGGGGTCACAAAAAGCTGGAACTCCGTATCGTGGATCTCGAAGAAAGGGGCAAGAAATCAAAGGTCATCCTTGAAGATTCCGGCGGCGAGATCGATATCTTCGGGACTGAAGACAAAGAGGGATTTTTCACCGCCGGGAAGGGCTGAGCCGTAAACATAATTAATGTTGATGCCTTCTTCACCGAATTTTTTCGCCATTTGTGCCAGGGTCCCCGGCCTGTTATCAATCTCAAGGGCGATGACGGGCATAATATCAAAAAGATACTCCTCCTTGGAGAGCAGGTCGATGGCGCGGTCCGTGTCTTCCACCAGCAGCCGTATGAGTGCGTAGTCCGCTGAATCCTTCTGCATGGAACCATAGCTCGCGGCCGGGGCAATCCTTTTCAGGGATTTCCCCCGCGCCCTGAATATCTGCTGCACGTATCCGGATGCGTCCTGGATGGTGAGGGCGTCTATGTTGATGCCCGCATCTGAGAGTAAGGTGGAAAGCCTGCCCAGTTCGCCCGGGATGTTTTTCAGAAATAGCGCTATTTCAGTCCTGACCATGCCTCATCTCCAAGGTTTGATGTAACCGCAAAGCTCAAGCGCCTTGCAATAGCAGGATATGACGCCTTCCGCCGTATCAAACTATTTGACGGCAGCGGCGTCTTCGTATTGCTCGAAATACTTCAGCAGGTCGCTCTTTGTAGAAAGCAAGAGATAAGAATCTTTGTCAAGGCCTGATTCATAGGTCTCAAGGCTTTTTAAAAATGAGTAGAATTCCGGGTCCTTGTTGTATGCCTGGGCATAAATCAAGGTCGACTGTGCATCGGCCTTTCCTTTGGTCTCCTGGGCCGTTTTGTACGCCTCCGAGGTGATCCTCTTCAGGTCCTTATCCCGGTCTCCTTCGATCTTCTTTGCCTCCCCCTTGCCCTCAGACCGAAATTTTTCCGCCATCTGATTCCTCTCGGCGATCATCCTTCCATAAACGGATTTGCGCACGCTTTCCACGTAGTTCACTCGTTTTATCTTCAGGTCCACCAACTGGATCCCGAACGCTTCAACCTTGGGCTGAGCCTGCGCCAGCATTGCCTGGGTAATCTTTTGCCTGCCCATGGCCACCTTGCCAAGCGAGCCCCCTATATTTTGCTGGTCGATCGTCACGCTCAAATCCTGCAGGTGATGGTTCGTATCCCTTACCGTTTCAATAAGCGGATAGGAAGTGATAAGGTTTCGGACCGAGCCACCCACGATATCATCAAGCCGGCCCTGTGCCCCTGTAAGGTTGTTTACCGTCTGGAAAAATTTGAGAGGATCCACAATCTTCCAGAGGGCAAAGGTGTCTACCCATATATAGGTCTTGTCGAGGGTCGGGACCTGGCCGGGTTCGCCGTCCCAGTTGAGCAGGTTCTTGGGAAAATAGGTTGCAATCTGTATGATGGGGATCTTGAAGTAGAGCCCGGGCTTTTTGATGGGCTGGCCCACGAGTTTACCGAACTGGGTGATGACGACCTGTTCTGTTTCATCAACTGTGAATGCCGCTGAATAGACGGCGATGAAGGCAATGATTAGGACAATCCACAAGAGCTTGAGTTTCATTTTTTTTCACCTCCAATTTGCCCCAGGTTGAGGAACGGGAGGATATTTTTCTGGCTCTCATCCAGAATGAATTTCTTCCCCATTTTCGGCAGGATCTGCTGCATGGCATCCAGGTAAAGCCGGCGCCTGGTGACATCCTTGGCCTGCTTGTAGGCAGCGTAAAGATCAAGAAATCGTGCCGCGTCACCCTGGGCACGGTTGACTACCGATATGGCATATCCCTGCGCCATTTTGATGGTTTTTGTCGCGTTTCCCCTTGCTTCCGGGATGACCTTATTATAGGCCCTTTTGGCCTGGTAGATCATCTGTTCCCTTTCCTGTATGGCCTGGTTGACCTGATTAAAGGAAGGTTGGACTGCTTCCGGAACATTGGTTTTCTTCATCTCGACGGTCACCACTTTGATTCCGAGTTGTGCCCGATTCAGTTCCTCTTGCAGTGCGATTCTGCACGCTACTGCGATCTCTTCCCTTTTGCTGATGACGGAATTAATGCTTCTGTCTCCGACCACGAGCCGCATGGTGGCCTCGGTCAGGTCCCTGAGGATGCCGTTCACTTCCCGCACCTTGAACAGGTAGTCATAAGGGTTGTTTATCCGGTACTGGACCACCCAGGGAACAACCGCCACGTTTAGATCACCCGTGAGCATCAACGATTCATTGAGATAGGAGGATCCGGATGCATAGCGTGTCCGGATTCCCGCCTCCAAGGTCCTGAAACCGAATTCCTCTTTGAATATATGCCTGACCGGTACCTTCGTGACTTTTTCAATCCCGCTGGGAAGCTTGAAGCTGAGCCCGGGCGGCGTTGTTCTCACGTACTTCCCGAAACGCTGGACCACGCCCACTTCATCAACGCCGACCGTGTAAAAGCAACTCGATCCCAGAAGAATCACGAAGATAGCCACAATGACAAGCCATGCCCCTCCCGGGAATTTTCCTCTCATGCCTTTGATTTTTTCAAAGATTTCATCAATTCCAGGAGGACCTGCGCCACCCGAACCTTTTTTTTGCTGCTGCAGTTTTTCCCAGTCCCAAGCCATAGGTATGCTCCAATATCGGTTTAAATTTATAGTCTTTAATTAGGATATCGAGAAAAGCCTCGCGCGTCAAGGATTAATCAAATGGCGGCATCGCCTTGACTTGAGGGGTCCAAGGATTGTAGGATTGAGACATGGGCAGACGCAAGACTTCATTGACACCCCTCAAGGACGTGATCGGCAGTCTCTTCAGGGAAGGGGGGTTGCCCTTTGACCTCGATGATGTGAGGATCTGGCAGGTCTGGGAAGATGCCGTCGGTGCGCTTATTGCCAGACACGCAAGACCCTCATGGATCAAAAAACGTCTTCTCAGAGTAACCGTATCCGACCCCGTCTGGCTCCAGGAACTCAGGTTCCAGGAGCAGGAAATCAGGGAAAAGCTCAATCAGCGCCTGGGAAAAGAAGTCGTGGCGAAGATAGAATTCAGAATGAGGTCTTGAGAGAGTGGTTCCCCTGGCCGAAGATGGGCTGAAGGATATCCAGACCTGGTTGCCCTCCTAGCAAGGCCTCCATGAGTGCCAGTTTCGAGCTTGAATGCAGACTCGGGTATACGATCTGCAACCGTTTAGGCTCCAGGTTAAACCGCCTGCATCGAATGATCAGGTCGGCGAGCCTTTCAGCGGGATAGATCATGGCCAACCTGCCTTTCCTTTTCAAGAGACGCCGGGCGGTGCTCAAGATATCATCAAGAGAGGCAAGGATTTCATGTCTTGCGACGGCCTTTGAAAAATCGGGGTTTATCCTGCCGCTGCCTGTCTTGCGGTAAGGCGGATTGCAGGTGACGATGTCCGCTATTTTCTCCGAAAGCGGGGCATGGCGAATGTCTCCCAGAACGATTTCCATTTTTTCCGAAAGACCATTGATAACCCGATTCCTCGAAGCCTGACCGGACAGATCTTTCTGGATTTCGAGACCCAACGCGTATCTTAAGGGTCTCGTCAATAGAAGGACCAGGGGGATCACGCCGCAGCCCGTACCCAGATCGACCAGAATGTCACCAGGCTTGACAGTGGCAAATTCTGCGAGAAGCAGGGCATCTATGGAAAAGCGATAGCCTTTTGCGGGCTGTATCAACTTGAGGCGACCGTTTAGGACCGCGTCGAGGGTCTCGCTCGGTCCGGCCAATCCTTCAGGGGGTCTGTATGATTTCATGGGGATCAATCTTGTTGAAAACCAGGCCGCTTAGAACCTTTGGGTAGAAATAGGTGGATTTCCTGGGCATGACCAGGGAGAGGCCGGCAATTTTCCTGACCTGGCCTATCTTTGTAGGGTTTAGCAAAAAGGCCATCTGGAAATCGCCGGATTTGACGGAAGAGAGCGCGAATTTTACGCTGCTCTGGTATTGAAAGATCTCTTCATCGTCCAGATCCTCTTTCCTGAAACCCAGTGCCCGCTGCAGGATGAAACGGGATAGGACAAGCACATCCAGCTTTTGAAGGGCAGGGTGTAGATCGCTTCCCATTTCCTTCCTGATGCCCTCTTTCAGGGAAAAAAGATATCCACTATCAGCGCCATTGAAAAAAAAGCCGATCGCCGAACGGTTTTTGCCGGCCTCTGAAATGGCCGTTCTGAAAGCCATGGCATCAGATGAAAGGCCTTTTTCGGTAAGGGGTATTTTCCTGATTTCAAACCATTCACCCATGGTTTTCAGGAAGGGTTTGATTCTGAAATCCGGTGACCGCTTAATTAATCTGTGAGAAGGCAGGATGGTCAGGCCCCTGTCATCCAGATTGGTCAGGTACATCATTGCAAATTCATAGGACCTGTTGACCGGCTTTTTCCCATGCCTCGCCCGCATGATATTCCTGTAGTTCCTGGCCGTCTCATATCGGTGGTGCCCGTCCGCAATGAAAAGGATTTTTGGACGAAACGCTTCCGTCACTTTTTTCAAGACCGAGGGGTCCTGCAACACCCACATTCGGTGGAGGGTCCCGTCCTGAAGGGGGAACGATACATGGGGGTTATCGCTCAAACCCTTTCGACACACCTCCATAACCCGGTTTTCAGGATCTTCGTAAAGGGAGAAGATCTGGCTGAACTGGACACTACAGGCACGCATCAGTTTGAGGCGGTCATCTTTGTGCGCGGAAAAAGTCCTTTCGTGAGGCAGGATGATCCCGGATGCCTCTTCTTCTATCCGGACAAGGGCAATGATGCCCCACCTGGTGCAATTGGAATCACCATTTCCCGGATCATAAGTCAGGGAGGTGACATAAAGACTGGGGGTCGTACCACGAATCAGAGTGCCCTCGGTTTCCCAGCGCTTGAAAATATCGGCCGCCCTGGTATATTGGTTGTCCCAGTCGGAATCCCCGATCTTTTTCTTGCCGAGGATGAGGCGGATGACGTTGTGGGGGTTTGCCTCGTAGAGGGCAGCCAGCTGCTCGACAGAAATAACGTCATAGGGTGGGGCGACCAGGCTCGAGAAATCCTGCCGGGTGTTGAGATCGTAGGTGAGCCCCCTGAAGGGCGCAATCACGGCCATGGTGTTTTTGGAACCTCCGAAGGTGTAAGTCAAGGGCTTCACCCCATTTGGAATGCTTGAATACCGGAAACCCACTCGTGTCAAAAATGATTGATGGATAGACACTTTTTAAAAAAGTGTACATATCATTTATGCCCTCCTGTGTATATGACATAATTAACGTCTTGGAAATTGCTGTTTGAGAATTCGGGCAGGAGCGGGTCGGGATATCTCTTTGGCAGCCGCTCTAACTGAGCATGGTTTGGATCAGGCGAATGACGGGCGCCGGCATGACTCCCAGCCAGATGAGCAGCAGCGTCAGGCCCGCCAGGGTGAGCCGTCCGCACAGGGACAACGCCAATACGGGAACTGAAGACTTCGCCTCCGATTGCCGGGCGTAAAGTACCACCACTATGCGAAGGTAATAGTACAGTCCGATGGTGCTGCTCAGCACCAAGATAATCACCAGTGCCCAAAGAGAACCGCCAACCCCGGCCACTACCAGGTAGAATTTGCCGACAAAACCGGCCGTCAGCGGCAGCCCGGCCAGAGAAAGCACCATGGCCGTAAAGACCCCGGCCAACCAAGGCGAACGCCAGAAAAGTCCCCGGTAGTCTTCCAGGTTTTCCGCCTCCTTGTCCGGCCCGGAGAGCACCGTAATCACGCCGAAGGAACCCAGTGTGCTCACGAAATAGGCTATCAGGTAGAAGGTCACTGCAGTGAAGGCAAGGAAGCCTCCGGCCAGGAAGGCCACCAGGAGGTAGCCCATGTGGGCGATGGAGGAGTAGGCCAGTATGCGTTTGACGTTGCTCTGGAGGAGCGCCAGCAGGTTGCCCGCCAGCATGGAGGCGGCGGCGATGGCGGCGAAGACGATGAAGAGTGAACTGCCGACTTGAATGTCGCCGGGAGGAAAAAGGCGGAGCAGAAGGGCCACCAGAGTGCCTTTGGAGACCGTTGCCACGAAGGCCGTCACCGGAGCGGGCGCTCCCTGGTAGACATCCGGTGTCCACAGATGAAAGGGGACCACCGCGAGTTTGAAGCCGATTCCCACCACCATCATTCCCAGACCGGCAAGCAGCAATGGGCCGTTATCTGCCAGTCTGATCGAGCCCAGCATCGGCCCTATGCGGTCGATCGCCATATTCCCTGAGCCGGCGTAGATCAACGCCATACCGAACAGGAGAAAGGCCGAAGAAGCCGCGGCCAGGATCAGGTATTTGACGCCGGCTTCAACATGACGGTCAAGGCTGTGCGGATACGCAATCAAGCCGTAGAGCGAGATACTCAGCAATTCCATCCCCAGGAACAGGGACGCGAAATGATTGCAGGCTGCCAGGACCGACGCGCCCAGGGTGGCCAGGAGCATGAGGATATAAAATTCTTCCCGGTTGCCCTGATAACGCCGCAGGTAGCCGTGGGCCAGCAATACGCAGCCGGCAGCGGCTGCAAAGAGTAACCCCATATAAAGAACCGCATAAGGGTCAAGCATCAGCAACGGCGTCACCCGGTGGGGAGCACCCTCCATCGTCCACGGCAGGGAGGCGACAGCCGCTGTGAGCCCTGCCAGGGTGATCGTAAAGGCCCCTGTGTAACTCCGATGCACGGCAACCATCAGCATGACGGCGACTGCTGCCGTCCCCACGCTTATCAACGGTAACATGACCACAAGATCGACAGGATTCATGGATGATCCTCCCGTTGAAAACCGGCCGGTGCGCCCGTCGTCGACAGGAAAACCGCTGTCTCCAATCTGTCGATCCGCCGGATACTATCGGCCAGATCCGTGATTTGCTCCAGTTTCTCCAGAGACGGACGGACGAAGGTGAAAACCGGCTGCGGAAATATCCCAAGCCATACGATCATGGCGATCATGGCGCCCATTACCGCGGTTTCCCGGATGGAGAGATCAACCGGCTTCCAGTCCTCTTTCATGGGGCCGTGAAAGGTGCGCTGCATGATCCAGAGAGAGTAGACGGTGGACCCGATGAGGCCCAGGGAGGCCAGGACCGCCATGGGAATGTTCGCCCGGTAGGTGCCCAGAAGCACGAGAAACTCGCCAACGAAGTTGCCCAGCCCCGGCAGCCCCAGCGAGGCAAGGGCGAAGACCATCGCCGATCCTCCCATGCGCGGCATTGCCGACCAGAGCCCCCCCATGCGGTTCAGGTCGCGGGTGTGCAGCCGCTCCTGGAGTGCGCCCACCAGGAAGAATAGTGCCCCGGTGCTGATGCCGTGGCAGATGATCTGCATCACAACCCCCTGGAGGGCGAGACGGTTCCAGGCAAACACGCCGAGGAGCACGAATCCCATGTGGCTGACGCTGGTATACGCTACCAGCCGTTTGAGGTCGGTCTGGGCGAAGGCCAGCAAGGCGCCGTAAAGAATCGCCACGACCCCCAGCACCATGGCCACGGGAGCAAAAACAAAGGCCGCTGAAGGAAACAGAGGAACCACGAAGCGCAGCAGGCCGTAGGCACCGGTCTTGAGCAGCAGGCCGGCCAGAATGACGCTGCCGGCTGTCGGCGCTTCCGTATGGGCATCGGGGAGCCATGAGTGAAACGGTACGGCCGGGAGTTTCACCACAAAGGCGATCAGGAATCCCAGCATCAGCCACATGGCTGTTGTCGGCCGCAGGTGGGTGCTCAGCAGCTGCAGATAATTAAAAGTGTAGACCCCCGTGTTGTGGGCGTGGATAAAATAGAGCCCCAGTATGGATACCAGCATGAGCAGCCCGCTGATCTGGGTGAACAGGAAAAACTTGGTGGCTGCGTAAACCTGATTCTCGTGACCCCAGATGACAATGATGAAATACATGGGTATCAGCATCATTTCCCAGAAGAAGTAGAAGAGAAACAGATCCAGGGCGAGAAAAACGCCTGTGATGCCGGCCAGGACCCAAAGCAGGTTGAAATAAAAGAAGCCGGTGCGCTCCTTGATCTCGATCCATGACGAGGCCACGGCTATGATTCCCAGAAAACCCGTCAGCAGAACCAGCACGAGGCTTAATCCGTCGGCGGCCAGAAAAAAACTGATGCCCAGCTCGGGGATCCAGGACAGCTGAATTCGGACCAGCCACGGCCCGCCGAGTGTGATGCCCATCTCACCGAAGCACTGGGCCGCCAGGCCCGCTCCCAAGCTCAGGTCGATTACCAGGGTCACGAGGGCCACCCACTTGGGCCATCCTGCATGCCTGCGGCCCAGGAGCCAGGCCAGCAGCCCGCCCGCCGTCGGAACCATGATAAGCCATATCAGAATCATAGAAACACCACCAATCCGAGAATAATCACGGCACCCAGAGTGATGCCTAGGGCGTAGGACCGGATTCGACCGGTTTGAGTACGACTCAGACCGCATGAGGCCAGACGGTTTATCCAGGCGATCCAGCGGTAAAAACGGTCGATCACATCGTTGCGGTTGATGCGGGCCAGCCAGACGTAGGGATGGACCACTATCCTGTCATACAGCAGGTCGAACCCCCAGCCGGCAAACCACAAACGGTGCAAAAACGCGCCGGCACCGGAGTGGACCAGTTTCTCTGTGAACCGGGGGATGCGTCGGATGAACAGATAAATGAGAAGGATCCCGACCAGAGAGACGGTTCCGGATATGGCTTCGAAAAGGCCTTCCCGGCCCACACGGACACCTGCCGAAATCGCCGCCGGAAGGGCCCTTTTCAGAAAATTCGACAGGACCGGTATCCCGCCCAGGGATCGGGGGACATCCAGAAAACCGGCAGTCAGCGACAGCACCGCGAGGACCGCCATCGGAAGGGTCATCCGCCATCCCGGGCGTCGGCTCACCTCCATCCCGGGTGGGCCGAAAAAGGTCAGAATGACCATCCGGAAGGTGTACATGGAGGTTAGCAGAGCGCCTGCAATACCGGCCGCCCACAGCCACATGCCGCCGCGGGTGGATGCGTAGGCCTGCCAGATGATGAGATCCTTGCTGTAAAACCCGGCGGTCACGAGGGGCACGGCCGAAAGGGCGCCGCTCGCGATAAGAAAGGTCCAGAAGGTCACAGGCAGCTGTCGGCGCAGTCCCCCCATCTTGAACATGTTGTGCTCGTAGTCCAGGGCCAGGATGATGGCGCCGGCGCCGAGAAACAGCAATGCCTTGAAAAAGGCGTGGATCATGAAGTGAAAGATGGCCGCAGACCAGGCCCCGACGCCGAGGGCCAGGAACATGTAGCCTATCTGACTGATGGTGGAGTAGGCCAAAACACGCTTGATGTCGTGCTGGGTCAGGGCGCTGAAGCCGGCCAGGAGGAGGGTGACGGCCCCTACGACCGCCACCAGTGTCAAGACGGCCGGCGCCAGAGAGAAGAGCACGTGGTTTCGAGCGATCAAATAAACGCCTGCGGTCACCATCGTGGCGGCGTGAATGAGTGCACTCACCGGGCTGGGTCCGGCCATGGCATCGGGCAGCCACGTCTGCAGGGGCAGCTGGGCGGATTTCCCCACCGCGCCGCCCAGGAGAAGCAGCGCGGCGACCGTCGGCAGAGTAGATCCAGCGGGCCACAACTCCCGGGCGCGCAGCATGGTATCTTGAATCTGCAGAGTCCCCAAATGCGTAAAGATGAGAAACAGGCCGACGGCCATGGCCGTGTCTCCGAAGCGGGTAACGATAAAGGCCTTGCGGGCGGCATACCCGTTTTGGGGTTCCTCGTACCAGAAGCCGATCAGGAGGTAACTGCAAAGACCGACACCCTCCCACCCCATGTAGAGCAGCAGAAAATTGTCCGCCAGCACCAGCGTGAGCATGAAGCCGATGAAGAGGTTCATGTAAGCGAAGAAGCGGCTGTAGCCTTCCTCCCGGATCATGAATTCGGTGGAATAGAGATGAATGAGAAATCCGACAAAGGTGACCACCAGGATCATCACCAGGGACAGGGGATCCAGATAGAAGGCGACAGCCGGGCGGAACTGCGCGGTATCCAGCCATATCCAGAGAGTCTGGGTGAAGGCATGACCCCGTGGAGGAGCGGCTATGAATCCCAACGCCACCATTCCGGCCACAGCGGCGGACAACCCGATGGAGCCGGCGCCCACGAGAGCGATTGCGCGGTGTGACAGCCTTCTACCGGCCAGCGACAGGACCAGAAAACCCGCAAAGGGCAAAGCCGGGATCAACCATAAACATTCGAGCATGTCAACCTCGCAGGGTTCGGGCCGCATCCGTGTCCAGGGTCTTCAGCCGGTGGTACAGCTGAATCACGAGGGCCAGGCCGACCGATACTTCCGCCGCGGCCATTGTAATAATAAAGAGGAACATGACCTGGCCGTCCGGACTTCCCCAGCGGGAGCCGGCGGCCACAAAAGCCAGCCCGGCGGCATTGAGCATGATTTCGATGGACAACAGCATGAACATAATGTTGCGGCGTACGAGAACGCCCACCAGTCCCAGCGAGAACAGCAGCCCCGCCAGCATCAGCACTTGTGCTAAAGGTGTCGAGGTCATGAGGTTTCCTCCCCGGGCGATTTTATATCGGGAGCTCGCCGCCCCAGGTGATGTGCCCCTACCAGGCCTGCGAGAAGCAGCATCGAGGCCAGTTCCACCCCCAGCACGTAGGGACCGAACAATGCCAGTCCCACAGCTTTCGATCCTACGATGCTCCCTTCAACCGGATGGCTGCCTCCTTGAGCCAGTATATAGACCAACTCGATCATCAACACCGCCACCAGCAAGGACGGCCCCAGCCACATGCGCGGGTTCAGTAACTGCTGTTCCTGTTCGACGGCCAGGTGCCCCAGGTTGAGCATCATGACCACGAACACGAACAGCACCATGATCGCACCGGCATAAATGATCACCTCCAGGGCGGCGGCAAAAGGTGCGCCCAGCAGAAAGAAGATGAGCGAAACCGACATCAGTGAAACGATCAGATAAAGCAGGGCGTGGACGGGATTGAATTGCGTGATCACCAGCACCGTGGAGACCACAGTCACGCCCGCCGCTATGTAAAAGACCGCGTTCATCGTATTCCCCCATTTGGCAACACCATGGCGTCCTCCGCATTTACCCTTTTCAGGCCGGGCTAGGGCAGCAGGCTGTAGATATCCACCGGTGGGGTTTCGCTTTCCCCTTCGCCCTTGTCTTTGCCTTCGACGGCCTGGCCGGCCACCCGGTAAAAGTTATAATCGGGATACTTCCCCGGACCTTCGATCAAGAGGTCTTCCTTTTCGTAGACCATGTTCTGCCGTTCGTACTCGCAGTACTCAAAATCCGGGGTGAGCTGGATGGCGCAGGTCGGGCAGGCCTCCTCGCAGAACCCGCACAGGATACAGCGTGAGAAGTTGATACGAAAAAACGCCGAATAGCGGCGGCCGTGCTCGTTCCGGGCGGCCTGCAACGCAATGCAGTTTGCCGGGCAGGCCGCGGCACACAGGTAGCAGGCTACGCAGCGTTCTCTACCGTCGGGGTCACGCGAGAGAATGATCCGTCCTCGAAATCGCGGCGGGAGATATATCTTCTCCTCGGGATACTGGACGGTCTCCCGGCGCCGAAACATGTGCAGCAAGACGGTCCATACGGTTCTTAAGATGCTGAGCACGAATGTCCCTCGATCAATTGATTTATGTGTCCATCCATGGGTGTGGTGATGACTTTTTGCGAAGTCATCACCCGTGGGCCAGCAGGACTCCTGCGGTCACCAACAGATTCAGCAGGGACAGCGGCAGCAGGATCTTCCACGCGTAGCCCATGAGTTGATCGTAGCGCGGCCGCGGCATGGCCGCCCTAAGTAAAATGAAAACGCAAATGAGGACAAAGGTCTTGCCCAGAAACCAGACCATGGGCGGAAGAACGGGACCCAGCCATCCGCCGAAAAAGAGGGTGACCATCAGGGCGGAAACCAAAGTGATGCCCACGTATTCGCCGACGAAAAACATGCCGAACTTCATCCCGGAGTACTCCGTGTGATAGCCGGCCACCAGCTCGCTTTCGGCCTCCGGAAGATCGAAGGGCAGCCGATGGGTCTCCGCTAGACCGCCAATAAAAAAGATGATCAGACTCGGAAATTGCGGAATGCAGAACCACAATCCCTTCTGGGCCTCTACAATGGTGTGCAGGTTGAATGAACCGGCCAGCATCACCACGCCCATCAGCGAGAGTCCCATGAAGACCTCATAACTGAGCAGCTGGGCCGTGGCCCGAAGACTGCCCAGCAGCGCGTATTTGCTCCGGGACGACCATCCGCCCAGAACGACGCTGTATACACTGAGCGACGACATGGCCAGAAAGAAGAGCAAGCCAACGTTGAGGTCCGAGACGCTGATGCCGGGAGAAAAGGGAACGATGGCAAAAGAGATCAGGGTCGTTGCGACCACGATGGCCGGGGCAACCACGAATACCGGCCGGTCGGCAAAGGGCGGCACCCAGTCCTCTTTGAAGAAAATCTTGATCATATCCGCCACCACCTGGAGAAGGCCGAACGGTCCGACGCGGTTGGGTCCGTAACGGTCCTGCCACAGGCTCAGCAACCGCCTCTCAAGCCAGATCAGGCCGCTGCTGATGCCCATGACTCCCGCCAGAACACCGAAGAGGATGATCAAAGGCCGCAGGACCTCACCCATGGTTTTCTCCTCTTGAAATCATTCCCGACGCAGGCAAACTGATGGTCGGCAGCCCGGGGAGACCCATCGGCAGACCGGCAACCCTTGGGGGCAGCGAGGGCTCCGGCCTAACGGGCAGCCGGAGCACGGTATCGCCCACGATTACCGTTGCCAGGTCGCCGTCCGCCATTTCCAGAGCGGCGGCATCCGACGGATGAAGGGCCACATAGGGTTTCGGACACCGCTCGGCAACAGCGGGGGCCATAGCGCTCAATTCCTCGGAGCCGAAGATGTGGTGGATGGGGACGAACTGCCACGGGTGCTCCTCCGGGGGCCGCCGTGGAGGGATGTCCGTGAAATAGGCCCAGCTTTTCTCCCTCCGGGATTCGATCACACGCCGGTCCGGGGCATCCCGGCGGAGCGGGCCACCGACCCGGCTTTGAAATTTGTTGAGCGACTGCACGGAATTCCAGCCCGGAATCCAGAACCGTGGGATGAGGTCCGCAGGGGGTATGCCGTCATCTCCCTCCATGGAGAAGGCCAGGGGGGTGTCCGCATCCTCCGGAGGCTTGGGTTCATGCACGTCGATGTGAGACCGAACCGCCGTCCGCCCGCTGCAGCGATGACTCTGGCGCGGAACCTTGCCGCCCGTGGCCCGGTAGCCCGCGTCGGGAAAGGCCGCCGAAAGAGTGTCCAAGGCGGGCATTGTCGCGGCCATAGCCCTGTTCAAGTCGTCCAGGATGTGCCACTCATGGACTTCCGGGCGCCCGGCCGCGGTCATCAGGTCAAGCAGCCAGCGCCAGCTTTCCTGCACCATCCCTTCCGGAATTAAAACCCGGTAGAATCGCTGGGCCCGTCCCTCGCAGTTGACCAGGGTGCCGGAGGCCTCGGCAGAGGCGGCTGCCGGCAAAACGATGTCAGCCCGAAGCGTGGTTTCATTTACTAAATGATCCATGGCAACTACATGTTTGGTGGAGTCGAGAAAGGCAGTCACTAATGCAGGTTCGGCCCGCCGGTACAGGTCGTTTTCCAGGATGATGACCGTTTCCGCAATCCCGTCCCGAACGGCCTCAGCGGCACTCTCCAGGCCGCCCGCCGCGTCCAAAATCCCGAGCCCCAGGCTGTTGCACTCCGGCACCGTGAGGAAGATTTCCGCCGGATGCCCGCAGGCGCAGAGAGCCCGGGACACGTTGGCGGCCGCATGTATGACGGCCAGATTGCCGCATCCGGCACCCGAGACCACCAGCGGTCGTTCGGCCCTCTTCAGGGACCGTGCAATTTCGTCGGCCAGCGAACGCTCCTCGTCCGTCAGGTCCTCCACTTCCGGCGCCGAAGGATCCAGAACGCATGCCACCCCGAAACCCAGACGGGCCAGATCATCGGGAGCGGCATGGTAGCTCCTCAAGGCCAGGTCGTCCAACGCGGTTCCGTGGGGTGAGGCGATGAAGAGCATCTCTTTTTCGTGCTGGACCACCTCCCGGATGCCGGCGTCGTTCCAATCAGGTATCTGTATGCGTTCAGCGACCCGGGCCGCCTTTCGGTGCACCAGCTGGCGCAGGTTTAGGGAGAGCAGCGGGGCCGTGTTGGTCACGTCTTCTCCCAGCACGAAGACCACGTCGGCCGCCGAGGTTTCTTGCAGCGATGGTGTGCGCGCCGGTCCGTCCCGCAGGACGGACAGCACGGTTCGGATTAATCCAAAATCGTGTTCGGAAAGCCCTGCATAGAATTGCCCGGGGCCCACCATCGTACGAAGGGCAAAGTTGGCCTCCATGGAGGCCCGAGGCGAGCCGATACCGATCATTCCGCGGGCATCGGTTTGAAATGCCGCCGTCTCCCTGAGCACCGCTTCCACGGACACCGGCTCCAGATCAGAATTCCCGCGGCTGCGGCGAAGCGGCAGGCGGATGCGTTGCTCGCTGTTGACGAATTGGTATCCGTATCGCCCGCGATCGCACAGAAAATAGCCGTTGACCCGGTGGTTGTACCGGTTGCGGATTCGCCGCAGTTTCCCGTTGCGTTCCCCGGGGATGGTGTTGCACCCCAGGCTGCAGTGCACACACACCGACGGCGCCGTCTGCAGATCCCATTTACGGATGTAATGCTCCATGAAAGTCTTGTCGGTGAACACCCCTGTAGGACAAATCTCCACCAGATTGCCGCTGAACGGGTTCTCCAGGACGCCATCCCGGTGGCGCCCGAAATAGACGTGATCGTGGCAGGCAAAGACGTTGAAATCCCGGCCCCCGGCGTAATCCCGGTAGTACCGGACGCACCGATAACACTGGATGCACCGGTTCATTTCGTGGTTGATGAACGGCCCGAGATACTGATTCCGGTGTGTCCGTTTCTTGAAACGGTAGTCGCGGAAGCCGTGCCCCGTCATCACGGTCATGTCCTGCAAATGGCACTCGCCGCCTTCGTCGCAGACCGGGCAGTCGTGGGGATGGTTGGCCATCAGCATTTCGATCACGCTGGATCGGAACATCACAACCTCCGGGTCGTCGATGGAAATCCGGACACCCTCGACGGCTGGCGTCATGCAGGCCATGACAATGTGTCCCCGGGTGTCATCCTCGTCTTTGAACTGCTTGACCGCACATTGGCGGCAGGCCCCTACGGATCCGAGCGCCGGGTGCCAGCAGAAATAAGGCAGGTTGAAGCCAAGGGTAAGGCATGCCTGGAGCAGGTTCTGTCCGTTCTCGACCTGGTAAGGTTTGCCGTCTATATGAATCGTCGCCATCGGCTATCTCCACGGGCAGTGTTTTTCATGAACGTGACGAAAAAAATCGTCTTTAAAGTATTTGAGTGCACTCTGCAGCGGTTCCATGGCGCCGGGGGCCAAGGCGCAGAAGGTATGTCCCGGCGCCAGAAGCCGCGTGTGCCTTTGGAGCCGCTCCACATCCTCAGGTCTTCCCTGACCGTTCTCGATGGCCTCCAGTATCCTGACCGTCCACGGCAGTCCTTCGCGGCAGGGAGTGCACCAGCCGCAGGACTCTTGTGCAAAGAACCGCATCAGATTGAGCACCAATCCGACAGGGCAGGTGCGGTCATCCAGTACGACCATGGTACCGGTTCCCAGCCGGCTTCCGGCAGCCTGCATGGAGCCGAAATCCATTCTTACATCAAGATGCTCTTCCACAAGAAAGTCGGTGGATGCACCGCCGGGAATCACCCCGCGAAACTTGAAGCCGTCGGCCATGCCACCGGCATGCTCTTCCAGTACCTCCCGGATCGTGGTGCCCATGGGCAGCTCCCAGGCCCCCGGTTTTTTGACCCGGCCGCTTACCCCGTAAATCTTGGTACCCCCGTCCATGGAGTGGCTCAACCGGCGGAACCACTCGGCGCCGTGTTCCACGATGTGGGGAACGTTGCACAGGGTTTCCACGTTGTTGGCGATGGTGGGTTTCCCCCAGAGGCCGACCACGGGTGGGAAGGGCGGCTTGGAACGGGGGTTGGCACGGCGACCCTCAAGGGCATTGAGCAGGGCGGTTTCCTCGCCGCATATGTACCGTCCGGCGCTGTTGTGTACATACAATTGCAGGGCGAAACCGGTGCCCAGGATCTTCCGGCCGAGATATTTTCGATCGTAGGCCTCGGAAATGGCATGGGTCAATCGATGCGCCGCCGTCACGTACGCCCGTCGCAGGAAGATGTAAGCGATGTCGGCTTGAATAGCGTAAGCAGCGATAATGATTCCTTCGATCAGCTGGTGAGGGTCTCCTTCCAAAAGCAGCCGGTCCTTGAAGGCCCCCGGCTCCATCTCGTCGGCGTTGACGATCAGGTAGGTGGGGTGGACGGCATCCTTGCCCCGGGGCACGAAGCTCCACTTCTTACCCGTGGGAAAGCCGGCGCCGCCACGGCCGCTCAGATGCGAATGATCGACCACCTCAACCACATCTCCAGGTGTCATGGTTTGCAGGGCCTTGCGCAGTGCCCTATATCCCCCGGTCTTCTCGTAGGCATCGATAGGGAGGGGTCCTGTCCCCGGGCGGATATTTCTGGTGAGAGGTCGTTCCATTCCGAGAATTTCCTATTCGTACTGTGCGAGAATCAGGTCGATCTTTTCCGAATCCAGGTTTTCATGCAGATCGTCGTCAATCATGATCACCGGCGCATGATCGCAGGCGCCCAGACAGACGTTGGGCAGCAGTGTGAAACGGCCGTCTGCGGTCGTCTCGCCCAATCCGATCCCCAGCCGCTCCCGAAGGTGCCGCAGTATGGACTCGTAGCCCACGATCCAGCAGCTGACGCTGGTGCAAACCAGGATTACGTGTCGAGCGACGGGTTTGCGAAATATGAAATTGTAGAAGGTCGCCACCGAGTCCAGTTCGTCCGCGGTCATTTCAAGGAAACCGGCGAGGTCGACAAGGACCTCGTCGGACACCCAGCCCCGGTGACGCTGAACGATTTTCAGGGCATCGATGGAGACGGAACGTTTCCGTTCATAACGTACGAATTCGGCTTCGATCTCGGCGACTTCTTGTTGTGTAAGCATTATTCATCCTGTTCCGTAAACACCCGGTCTCAGCGGTCCACGTCCGACATGACGTAATCGATACTGCCCAGAATCGCCAGCAGGTCGGGGATCATGAAACCCCTGCTGATGAACGGAATCATCTGCAGATGGGCGAAAGAGGGCGCTCGAATCCGAATCCGATAGGCATGAATGTCGCCGTCGCTTATCAGATAGTAGCCATTGCCGCCCTTGGTTGCCTCGATACCGACGAAGACTTCCCCCGGAGGGATGACTGGTCCCCAGCTGACTCCCAGAAAATGGGTGATAAGGGTTTCGATGTCCTGCAGCGTACGCTCTTTGCGCGGCGGTGTGGCCAGATGATGGTCTGCCTTGTAAGGGCCGGAAGGCATGTTTTCCATGCACTGCTCGATGATCCGGAGGCTCTGGCGGATCTCTTCGACCCGGACTTTCGCGCGGTCGTAACAATCGCCGTGCTGAGCCGTAGGGATGTCGAAGGCCATCTGATCGTAGCCGGAATAGGGTCGTTTCTTGCGGAAGTCCCACTCAAGCCCGCAGGCCCGCAGGCCCGGACCGGTCACTCCCCAATCCACCGCCTCATCCAAGGTGTAGCTCCCGATCCCCTGCGTGCGGGCCTTGAACATGCGGTTGCGCATGACCATGGCGTCGTATTCTTTCAAGCGGCGGGGCATGTACCGCAGGAACTCCCGGACTATGTCTTCCCACCCCTCGGGCAGGTCCTGGGCCACCCCGCCGATGCGAAACCAGCTCAGGTGCATGCGGGCTCCGGTGACGGCCGTCACGATGTCAAGTATCCGTTCACGGTCGTTGAACATGAAAAATACCGGCGATAACATGCCCACGTCCTGGGCGAAGGTCCCGTACCAGACCAGGTGGCTGGAGATGCGGAAGAATTCCGCCATCATGATACGAATGATCTTGACTCGGTCGGGAACTTCGATTCCGGCCAGCTCCTCCACGGCGAGCACATAGGGTAGGTTGTTCATGACCCCGCCCAGGTAGTCGATGCGATCCGTGTAGGGGATAAAGGTGTGCCAAGTCTGGCGTTCCCCCATCTTTTCAGCGCCCCTGTGATGAAATCCGATTTCAGGCACGGCGTCGACGATTTCCTCGCCGTCCAACTGGAGCAGGATACGGAAGACGCCGTGGGTGCCGGGATGCTGCGGTCCAAGATTGAGAAACATCAGGTCCGTGTCTTCTCCGTGGCTCAGCATCCCCCATTCTTCAGGACGAAACCGCAGCGCCTCCTGTTCCATCTTCTGGCGGTCCGGCGGCATGCTGAAAGGCCCCATCTCCGTGGCCCGGGCCGGGTGTTCCTTACGCAGGGGATGGCCTTCCCATGTGGCCGGCAGCAGAATGCGTCTCAGATGGGGATGCCCTTCGAAGGTGACGCCGAACATGTCCCATACCTCGCGTTCATACCAGTTGGCCGAGGGCCACAAATCGGTAATGGTTAGAAGAGAGAGGTGCCCTTCTTTGAGCGCTACCTTGATTCGGATGTCCGTGTTGCGGTCGAAGGACAGCAGGTGGTAAACGACGCTGAAGTCGCTGTGCGGCTGATGATCACGGTGCACGCGCGTTCGCTCGTCAATGGCGGTGAGGTCGTAGAGCATCCGGTAAGGTTCCCGGGCCTCGCTCTTGAGATATCGTAAAACGTCGTGGACCCCGTCGCGCGAGATCCACACGGTGGGGAAGTGGTCCCGGGTGGGCTGGGCTCCGATGACGGCTGCACCGAAATGATCCTGCAGCTCCTGAATGATGATGGACGGATGGTCCATGGCCTCTATCCCGACTCAGGTTAGACTTTATTGGGAGGACGCAGCACTGTTGTCTTTCGCCGCTCTTCGCGTTTCAAGTCCCGCATGGAGGGATGGGGCCTCCTGACAATGCCCTGGGGGCCCGCCACCCAACTGAGCGGCCGCCGTTCTTTCCCCACCGCTTCCTGAAGCAGGGTGAGACCCTGCATGAAGGCGCCGGGATTCGGCGGGCAGCCGGGAACGTAGACATCCACCGGCAGAATCTTGTCCACACCCTGTACGACGCTGTAAATATCATACATGCCGCCTGAGTTTGCACAGGATCCCATGGAAATGACCCAGCGCGGCTCCATCATCTGTTCGTAAAGCCGCAAAATGATCGGAGCACATTTGATAAACGGCGTTCCCGCGATGATCATCAGGTCCGCTTCCCGGGGGGTGCCTCGAATTACCTCGGCACCGAATCGTGCAAGATCGTATCGACTGGTCAAGCTGGTGGCCATCTCCACGAAACAGCACGACAGGCCGAAATTAAACGGCCAGATGGAATTCTTGCGCCCCCACGCCAGCAGGTCCTGCAGCCGGCTCAGTAGCAAATGCCTGCCCACCGTCTCTTCCAGGGAACCGGCTTTAGGGTCGGGTGAAGACGATTCTCCGGGATGGCTCAGCCACCAGTGCATGGTTCTCAGCTCCTTATGCGATTACGTGTATCACAGATATTCGGATTCTTTCGGTCATACGGCCTTCCCCTTGGGTCCCGCA
>Ga0315540_10000337_pt1 | contig 26243 bp, 23 predicted proteins | sample SalMarSW160110MG_FD_203677 | JGI IMG/M metagenome (GOLD analysis project Ga0315540, IMG submission 203677) | Salt marsh sediment microbial communities from the Plum Island Ecosystem LTER, Massachusetts, United States - Salt Marsh Sediment SW1601-10 ...
GTGCCGAGCCAACGGCAGGCGGTTACACATCCCCAAAATGTTACCCACTAACATGCTACAGAAGTCAAACTTGCGTGGCAAGCTTTCATTATAGCCCGCGAGGGCGGGGTCGCGCGCGGGATTCCAGTAGCCCGCTGATGAAATCCATAAAACGTGCTTGTCCCCCTGAAGCGTCAACACAGAGGCAGCAGAAGGTCCCGCAAAGTCCATGTCGAACTTCTGCAGGGCAGAAAGAACAACAGAAAAGAGCAATGGCCGGGTCCCGGGCGATACCGGCCGGGATGACTTTTGACGTGGTTCTCCGGCGCAAAGTGCTAACGGACTTTTCCGCGGGCGGCCACTTTCCAGGTGCCCTCCACCTGCCCCTTGCGGACGAGGAAAACCTCGTCGTGCATATTGACACAAGCGCAGACGTGGTTGGGGATCACGGTGACGACCTCGCCCACATGAAACTTGTGCGTGGAATTTGTGATGTCCAGATGGCCGTGTTCCTCGTTCAGCTTGATGAGGGCCGCATCCGGAGCATCCACCACGTAACCGTGCCCTGTGCGGGGTCCTGAGCCCAGGCCATCGGCCGAAAGGGTTTTCGATCCCGCATCGATCATGGCGCGTCCCGGCACGGCCGTTGAAACCACGGTTACCACCACGCGCGCCGCGCAATCTTCCAGTTTGCAGACGCCCTGGAAGAAAGTGTTCAGGTCGTTATAGACGTAGGTGCCCGGGCGGATTTCCGTGATGCCGGGAATCTTGTGCGTCAGGAAAGCCGAGGGCGTGGAACCGCCGGAAACGATCTCCACTTCCATAGCGGCCTTCCGAAACGGTTCGAGGGTCTGATCGACGAGTTCGGCCACCCGCTTTGCTGACTTATCGCGTTCATCTTCCGCGCCCCAGACGTTGCCGGGATAGGTCATCAGGCCCCTGAAGTTGAGGCCGGGCATCTTTTCGATTTTCCGGGCCAGTTCCAGGGCGGCCGGGCCAGGTTCGACGCCGCACCGGCGCATTCCCACATCGAATTCCACCAGCACGCCGACGGTGGCTCCGGCGGCGTTGGCGGCCCGCGAGAGTCCTTCAGCAGTGGCTTCGTTGTCGAGCGAGAGCAAGATGGTGCGATCGAGCGCCATGTTGGCGATGCGGTGGAGCTTCTCTTCACCCCAGATGGGGTAGGCGATCAGGATATCATCCAGTCCCGCCCCCGCCATCACCTCTGCTTCTCCCACCTTTGCCACGGTGAGCCCCACGGCTCCGTGTTCAACCTGCATGCGCCCCACTTCCGGGGCCTTGTGGGTCTTGGTGTGGGGCCGCAGGCCCAGGCCGTGCTGGCGGCAGTAGTCGGCCATCCGTTGGAGGTTGCGCTCCAGGATGTCCAGGTCAATAGTAAGAGCGGGCGTTGGTAGTTCCTGATAGTTCATGGATCACCCTCTATCGCTTCTTCTTGCCGGATTTGCTGACCCGAGCAATGCAGTCGATTTCCACTTTGATCTTCGGCATGCTGACGCCGACGGTGGTGCGGGCCGGCGGATTCTTGGGGAAGTATTTCGCGTAGACTTCATTCATGGCGGCGAAATTCTTCATGTCGGAAAGAAAGACTCCGCAGCGGACCACGTCTTTCATGGAGCTGCCGGCAGCCTCAAGAATCGCCTTGATGTTCTCGAGCGTGCGCCGGGTTTCAGACTTGATATCGCCCAGCTCCATCTCGTCGGTTTTGGGATTGATGGCAGCCTGGCCGGCCACGAAGACAAAACCGCCCGACACGATGGCCGGAGAATAAGGGCCACGAGGCGTGGGTGCCTTCTTGCTTTTGACTACTTTGCGCATTTTGTTCGACTCCTGTTGATAGAGTTTACGGCTTTCGCCGAGTTTTCAAGAAACGGTTCCGAATATCCCGCCGGGGCGGGACCGATATGAGGGCGAGATCAACTCGCCGCTACGCGTCCCTGGTGCGGCGGGTCAGGCGAGCTGGCCGCCGTCGACAAACAATAGAACTCCGTTCACGTAATCCGCGTCAGAGGACGCGAGAAAGGTGGCCGGCCCGGCAATGTCTTCCGGCTCGCCCAGACGCCCGGCGGGAATCAAATTCTTATACTTGCTCATGAAGGTCTTGTCTTTCATGATGGGCTCCGTTAGGCGAGTGTGGATGAGGCCCGGGCCGATGGCGTTGGAGTTGATGCCGTAGTGTCCCAGCTCGCGCGCCAGGGTTTTGGCCAGCAGAAAAAGGCCGGCCTTGGAGGCGTTGTAGGGAGCGAGTTCCGCCTCCGCGTCCCAGCTGTTGGTGGAGGCCATAAAGACCATCTTACCCCTGCGGCGGCGGATCATGTGCGGGGCCACTTCACGTGCCACCAAGTAGCCGCCCTTCAGATTGATGTCCATGGTCCAGTCCCAGTGCTTTTCGTCGCTTTTGGTAAAGGGGACCATTTTGGCGACTCCCGCCACGTACATCAGCACGTCAATGCGTTTCTGCCAGCGGAGGGTTTGCGCTACCATGCGCTGCACGTCGCGCTTGCGGCGGACGTCGCACACGCAGGTGCGGACGGAACCGCCTGCCTGGGTGAGCTCACGCTCCGTGCGCGCCATCATCTCGCGGTCGATATCGCCGATCATCACGTGGGCGCCCTCGCCTGCCAGTCGCGCCGCAATGCCTTTGCCGATTCCTTGCGCGCCTCCCACCACCAGGGCGCATTGGCCGCCAAAGCGGCCGGGTATCACTTTCATCGCTGTCCGTTACTCCCGTGTCCGGTCTGGGACAATCCGGAAAAAAGTTTACTAGGTTCCTGAGGTAGTCTCCCAGTATAATGGCCCGCCACCCAGCCGTAAAGGTTTTGCGTGGGTGGCAGAGGTGAAACGGGAGCAGGATCGTTTAAAAAACGAACGCTGCGTTCGAGGTGGGACCTGCAGGAATTGAAGGCTCTTTGCCTGAACGAACGCGACAGCCGCGGCATGGAAGTCCGAACGCTGCGCAACAAGGGGCGGACAGCATGGATTCAAAAGTCGACAACTTTTCTGAGCAGGCCGAAGTTCAGACGTTGCCGCGGGAGATCGGTATCCTGGGTTCCACGGCGATTGTGGTGGGCACCATCATCGGCTCGGGAATCTTCCTGGTGCCGCACAACGTGGCGACGCAGGTGGGCAGCGTCTTCAGCCTCTACCTGGTGTGGATTGTGGGCGGGGCGCTGGCGCTGGCGGGAGCGCTGTCACTGGCGGAGCTGGGCGCCGCTATGCCGGAAGCCGGAGGCATCTACGTTTACCTGCGCGAATCATTCGGCAAACTGATCGCCTTTCTTTATGGTTGGGGATCGCTGCTGGTGATTGACGCCGGCTCGGCCGCCACCCTGGGCGTGGCATTCGGCATTTACGCCGCCGGTTTCGTTCCTCTGACTCCGATGGACCAGAAAGTTCTGGCCGGGGTGGTGATTGCGCTGCTGACCTTCATCAACATTCTCGGCGTGAAAAAGGGCACGGCCGTGCAGACCATCTTCACTATCGCCAAGCTGAGTGGCCTGGTGATCATCATCGGCTGCGCGATCTTCCTGCCGCCGCTCGCGCCCGCTGTTGCGGCGCACCCGCTGCCCACGCCCCACACCACCATCAGCTCCTTTGGCGTGGCGCTGGTGGGAGTGTTGTGGGCCTACCAGGGCTGGCACCAGCTTTCCTATACGGCAGGCGAGGTGAAAAATCCCTCCAAGGTGCTGCCCATCGGCTTCTTTTTCGGCACGGCCATTATCATTGCAGTCTATCTGGCCGCCAACGCCGCCTATCTGCGCGTGCTGCCGCTGCCGGTGATGGCGGAACACCAGCGCGTGGCGGCAACGGCCATGCAGTTCCTGATCGGCCCGCGCGGCGCGCGCTTTGTTTCGGCCCTGATCCTCTGCTCGATTTTCGGCGCGCTGAACGGGACCATCCTGACCTCGTCGCGCGTCTACTACGCCATGGCGCGGGACGGAGTGCTTTTCAAGATCGTGTCGCGCATCCATCCGAAATTCCAGACACCCGCCGTGGCGCTTCTGGTGCTGGGAGCATGGTCAACCGTTCTGGCCGTGAGCGGATCGTTCGAGGAGCTTTACACCTACGTGATTTTCGCCATGTGGATTTTTTCCGCGGCGGCGATTGCCGGAGTGATCATTTTGCGCCGGCGCCTGCCGGACCTTCATCGTCCCTACAAAGTGTGGGGCTATCCCATCCTGCCCATCGCCTTCATCATTGCGGCCCTGGCCATCGTGGCCAACACGCTGGTGAGCAAGCCGGTCGAATCCGTCCTGGGGTTGGCGATCATCCTGGCGGGCGTGCCGCTCTATTACGCCTGGAAGCGCTGGGGCGGCGCGGCGGCGCGCTAGCGGCACGGACACCCTGCCGCCATGGCCGGGGTGGGCGTCACCGCGATGTGAGCCCGTGCGGCGCCTTGAAACCAAAACCTTCACACAGAGTCCACAGAGGACCCCGGTGCTCTGCATTTGGATTTCTCTTGCCACTGAGGACACAGCGAAGAGCCAGTGGTGGAACCCGCTCAGCTCGAATTCGGGAGACTTGCGTTTTCAAACTTCGGCAGCACAGCGAAAAACAGAGGGGCAATACATATTTACTTGCATACGTCGTCGGCGGTCACGAGTTCGGCCCCGGCGGCGGTCATTTCCTCGATGGCCCTGCGGCCGGCTTCCTCGTCGATGGCCTTGATGGCATCCACCACCAGTTGGACGGACTTGTTGCGCCCTCGCAGCGCAAGGACATCGGCACGCACACAATACTCAGTGGCAACGCCAAAGACAACGTAACGATGGGGGCCCAGCGCCTCCAGGATAGCGTCGAAATTAGGATTTACTGACGTCTCATAAACGTCTTTTTCGATGATGATCTGCGCCGGCCACTGTTCGGGCGGAATGAAGGGTCCGGAATGCATTGGAATGGTCAGCGCTCCGGGGAGGGAGGTTTCTTTGATGTGCTGCTGGCCTGGCGTGCCGGTGACACAGTGCGGGGGCCAGATTTTGAATTCGGGATCGTCGGGCGTGTGAGCATCAGCCGAAGAGAGGACGGGAATCTTCCGTTGGCGCGCGTAGGTCATCAGTTGCACGAGCTGGGGGATGATGTCTTCTGCATGCGAAACGTAGAGTTTCCCTTGCGGGTCCATAAAGTCAATCTGGGTATCAACGTCAAAGAAGACCAAAGGCGCTGTCATTGTTTTCTCCTGGCTTCAGCGGGCCCTCGGCGCGCCGGCGGGTTTTCGCGCAGAGACGTACTGGGTGCGGACCACATCGAGCAACTGCAGCAGGGCGTCACTCTTCTTCACGGGATATTCGGGAGCGCCACGAAGTGCGTGATAGGGGTCTGGAAGCCGGCGGATGTTGGCCAGCGCCGCTTCGCGGATTGAAGATGAAGTTCTCCGGGCGCCCACCCGCCGGCCATTGCGCATCAGCGGCTGAAGTAGAGGGTCGCCGTCAGGATAGCTTTCTTCGGAACGCGCCAGCAGGTCGTGGTGGTATTGGCCGTCCTGCGTGAATCGGAACACCTGCTTGCGTCCCGGATAGTAGACTTTCTCTTCGCTGAATTTGGCTTTGTATTCAACCAGCCCGCCGCGTTCCGTCTCCACCAGCTTGTAAACCACGCTGAGCGCGGGAACGTCGCGCGAAGTGGCGAGATCGGTGCCCACGCCGAACGAGTCAATGGGCGCTTCCGCCTCGACCAGCTCTTCAATCCGGTATTCATTCAGATCGCCGCTGGCGATGATCTTCACGTCCTGGAGTCCGCGCGCGTCCAGGATGGAACGGACCTCACGGCTCTTCTCGAGCAGGTTTCCACTATCGAGCCGGACCCCGCTGAATTTCCTGCCCAGGGAGGCCGCGGTTTCCGCACCCGCCAGATCATCGTAGGTGTCAATCAGCAGGACCGCGGTGTCCGGAAAGATGTCCAGCAGCGCCTCAAAACTCTCGCGCTCAGTGGGGAAAGCTTGCGTCCAGGAATGGGCGGCGGTGCCGGCAACGGGAATGCCGTAGAGACGGCCTGCCTCAGTGTTGGAAGTGGCGCCGCATCCGCCCAGATAGGCGGCGCGGGCGGCCCTCAGGCCGGCTTCCGGCCCCTGCGCCCGGCGAGTGCCAAATTCCAGCACGGTCCGTCCCTGTGCGGCGCGAACCACTCGCGCAGCCTTGGAAGCGACCAGGGTTTCAAAATTGACCAGCGAAAGCAGATAGGTTTCGACAATCTGTGCTTCCGCAACGGGGGCCGTTACCTGGAGGATGGGTTCTTCGGCGAAGACGACCGTGCTTTCGGGAACGCCGGCCACCTCTCCGCTAAATCGGAAATTTCTCAGGTAGTCGAAGAAATCATCGGGCACGGTGCGGAAGGCCGGAAGGCCGCGGAGGTAGCGAACGTCGTCGTCAGAGAATTGGAGGTTTTCGAGATAGTCGAGTGCGTCGTCGACGCCCGCGGCGACCAGATAGGAACGCTCAGCGGGCAGGGAACGGACAAATAGTTCAAAAGTGGCGTGGAAGTCCATGCCGCGCTCGAAATAGCCGGCCGCCATGGTGAGTTCGTAGAGGTCAACCAGCAGACTGCGGCTTGGGAGGGTTGGGCAGATGGGAGTTTTTCCTGATTTGTCAGATGGTTGCAATGATTCACCCGAGTCCACGGCCCCTCTTTGTAAAGATAGTTCACGCGGTCTGAAAACACAAGCCTGGCAGCATTGGTGAAAACAGCGGAATGTCCTTTGTCTGCAAAAGGTTCCGTCTGCCGGAGGGTCTTGATGAGGCACTCATCCTATGGGTAGCGGATGTCGATGAGTTCTATTAGCCAGAGTCAGGCACGAATCGCCGCCGCTCGCCCCCGGTATCACCGGACCGTGGCTTGGACAGCCTCCGCGCGCAGCAATATGTTCGCTGAAGTTGCGTTGAGAGAGGCGGAAGAGGATTTGTAGTGAGATGGAACCTGAATAAGAAAGTCACCGCAGGATTTGCGGTGGCGCTGGCCGTCATGGGCATTGCGGAATTCATATCCTACCGGAGCACGGACCGGCTTGTTGAAACAAGCCGCCAGGTCAACCACACCCAACAAGTGCTCGATGCCCTGGGGACTCTACTGATCACCATGGATGACGCGGAAACCGGCCAGCGCGGTTTTCTGCTCACGGGAAACGATTCATACCTTGCGCCCTATGATGTGGCCGGCAACCAGGTTTCCGATATTGTTGAAAGCCTTGACAAGCTAACTACCAGCGACCCCGTTCAGCAGCGCGACCTTGCGTCGCTCAAGAGCCTCATCAGGCAGAAGCAGGATGAACTTGCCACCACCATCGCGTTGCGGAAGGCGAACAAGGCGATCGAGGCCGACCAACTCGTCCTGTCAGGGCAGGGCAAGAAGGCAATGGGCAGCATCAGGGCGGTGATTGCGAGGATGCAAAAAAGGGAAAAGACCTTGATGGACGCTCGCAACTCGCAATGGGAAGCGAGTGCCCGCCGCACGACCCTGCTTGTCGCGGCTGGAGTTGTTTTGGCATTTGCCATTCTGCTGTTCGCGATCTTCGTCCTCGACCGCGAGGTTGAAGGGAGAATTCGTGCCGAACAGACTCTGCGTCAAAGCGAAGCGCGTATCCGGCTGCTAGTCGAGAGCGCGCGAGATTTTGCGATTCTGATGCTTGATCCCCAGGGCCGGGTTGCGAGCTGGAGTCCGGGCGCCGAGCGGATTAAAGGTTACAGAGCCGAGGAGATCATCGGCCAGGACTGGTCCTGCTTCTTTCCTGCCGAGGACATCCAGGCGGGAAAACCACAAAAAGAGCTTGAAAAGGCCCTGGCCGACGGACGGTCTGAAGACGAAGGGTGGCGAGTGCGCAAGGATGGCTCGCGCTTCTGGGCCAACGTCGTGATTGCAGCGGTTCGGGATGAACAGGGACAATTGCAAGGGTTTTCCAAGGTGACGCGCGACGTCACCGAGCGCAGGCAGGCGGTGGAAGAGATCCGCCAACTCAATCAGAACCTCGAAAGGCGCGTGCGCGGACGGACGGCGGAACTCGAAATGGCCAACAAGGAGATGGAGGCCTTTACCTATTCCGTTTCCCATGACCTGCGCGCCCCTTTGCGCCACATTGACGGCTTCGCTCAACTCCTCGTTGAAGAATACGGCCCGCAGCTGTCCGAGGAAGTCCAGAGTTACTTGGCCCGCATTCAGGGCGGGGTCAAACAAATGGGCCAGCTGGTCGATGACTTGTTGAACCTGGCGCACCTCGGCCGCAAGGAAATCAATCTTCAGGCAACCGGGCTGGGCCCTCTGGTCGAGCAGGTGGTCAACGAAATGGAGACTGAAATCGGCGAGCGGGCCATCGACTGGAAGATCGCGCCGCTGCCCTTTGTGGAGTGCGATCCGGGGCTGTTAAAGCAAGTGTTTGCCAACCTGCTCGCCAACGCCGTCAAATACACCCGGCCCCGGGAGCGCGCCGTTATTGAAGTCGGTCTGGCGCAGGAAAATGGACAGCCCACCATTTTCGTTCGCGACAACGGGGTCGGCTTCAACATGAAATACGCGGACAAACTCTTTGGAGTGTTTCAGCGGCTGCACCGCGCCGAGGATTTTGAGGGGGCGGGTGTCGGCCTGGCCACCGTGCAGCGGATTATCCACAAGCATGGCGGGCGCGTCTGGGCGGAAGCGGAGATCGATAAGGGAGCCACTTTCTATTTCACCTTGCAGCTCCCTGCGGATCCATCCCAGAAAGCGGCCTGAGCGGAAGGAGAGATAAAACATGAAACCAAATTGCGAAATGGAAATCCTGCTGGTTGAAGACAACGCCGACGACGTGGAATTGACCCTGCACGCGCTCCGCTCGGACAAGCTGGCAAATAAAATTGTGGTGGCGCGTGACGGGGAGGAGGCGCTCGACTATTTCTTTCGCCGGGGCCAGTTCTCCGGACGCTCCCCGGACTCCCGGCCGAGCGTGGTTTTGCTGGACCTGAAGCTTCCCAAAGTCGACGGGCTGGAGGTTTTGCGGGTTATTAAGAATGATCCGCAGACGAGCGCCATCCCGGTCGTGGTTCTGACTTCCTCCAAAGAGGAAAAGGACATGGTCGCGAGCTATCAACTGGGTGTCAACAGTTACATCCAGAAGCCCGTCGATTTCACGCAGTTTCGAGAAACGGTGAAACAACTGGGCTTCTACTGGCTGGTCATCAATCAGCCTCCTCCAGCGATTGCGCAGGGGAAAAAGTGAATTCCCGGAGGTTTTATGGAAGGCATGATTCAGGATCCGCAACAGACTGCCGGGGCCATCTGGGCTCTGGTGCTTGAGGACAGTCCGGCAGACGCCGAACTGTGCCTCTGTGCGCTCAGGAGAGAGGGACTTGAGGTTTCGGCGGATATCGCCCAGACCCCGGGAGAGTTCAGGGACTTTTTGCACTCCAAACCGTACGACGTGGTCCTGTCTGATTACAATTTGCTCAACTGGAACGCTTTGGATGCCTTCAAGCTCCTCCACGAGGAGGGAATGGATATTCCGTTTGTTCTGGTGACGGGTACGATAGGGGATGAGGCGGCCGTGGAGTGCGTGAAAAACGGTTTCTCGGATTACGTTCTGAAGGACAATTTAGCCCGGTTGCCCTTTGCGGTTCGGCGGGCAATGGAGGAGAAATCGGAGCGTCAAGAGCGGGGACGTTTGCAGGAACAGTTGCAGCAGTCCCAGAAGCTGGAGGCTATCGGACGGCTGGCGGGCGGTTTGGCGCACGACTTTAACAATCTGTTGACGGTGATTAGCGGCTACAGCCAGCTGATCCTCGACCGGCTGTCCTCCGCTGACCCCTTGCGGTCCCCTCTGATCCAGATCAAGGAAGCCGGAGACCGCGCGGCTACCCTGACGCGGCAACTGCTGGCCTTTAGCCGCAAGCAGGTTCTGGCCCCGCAGGTGCTGGATTTGAATTGTATTGTTGCGAATATGAACAAAATGTTGCCGCGGCTCATCGGGGAGGACGTCGAACTGGTTGTGGTCCATTCTCCGGGCCTGGGTTGTGTGAAAGCTGATCCGGGGCAAATTGACCAGGTGATCATGAATCTTGCTGTCAACGCGCGCGACGCCATGCCGCAGGGGGGCAAGCTGATCATCGAAACTGCCAACGTTGAGTTGGATGAAAGCTACAGCCACAACCGTCCAGTCGTCGTTCCGGGCGCCTACGTTATGCTGGCGGTCAGCGATACGGGAACCGGTATGAGCCCGAGGCTTCAGTCCCGCATCTTTGAGCCCTTTTTCACCACCAAAGAGCAGGGCAAAGGGACGGGGCTCGGACTGGCAACCGTCTATGGCATCATCAAGCAGAGCGACGGCTATATCTGGGTATACAGCGAACCCGGTAAGGGAACGACGTTTAAGGTCTATCTGCCCCGCGTCGAGGAGGCTGCGCAAAGAGTGAAAAAGAAGGGGGGGGCGGGTCACACCGCGGGAGGCTCGGAAACCATTCTGTTGGTCGAAGACAACGAATCGGTCAGGACCTTTGTTCGAAGTGTGCTGGAACCCAAGGGTTATAAATTGCTGGTAGCCGGCGGCAGCGAGGACGCACTGAAGGTGGCCGAAAACCACGACGGGCCTATTCATCTTCTGCTGACCGACGTGGTGATGCCGCGGATGGGCGGGCCGGAACTGGCCGCGCGCCTGGCGCCGCTTTGCCCGGAGGTCAAAGTGCTCTACATGTCCGGCTATACGGACGACACCATCGTCCACCACGGGGTGTTGACCCCCGCGACGCATTTTTTGCAGAAACCTTTTGTTACTGAAACTCTCATACGGAAGATCCGGGAAGTTCTGGACGGGTAACGCAGACTGACGCCGGGGCGAAACTTCCGGAACCGGCGGGTCCGGAAGAATGCAGACCTCTCAGCGCTGATCTTTTGTCGCGCGCGCAACGGCAGCTCTTGAGGCTGCCGGCGCGGCAGGTCAGGCGATGTCAAAGCCGAAAGTAGCCTTGGGAATCGGCGCACGATACTCCCAGTCGGAGATGGGAGCCACTTTGTAACGGTAGAGCCGGCAGAGTTTACACAATTGGGCCACCAGAAAGGGGCTCTCCTGGTCCAGCCACTGGTGGTCACAGTGTCCTGCCAGCGGTTTTGCAATCTGGGACGAATCTTTCAAATCCATAAATCAGCCTTTTTCTTCAGTGCGCCGGGGACGCCCTCCGACACCGGAATTCTTGCACACGGTTTCATTAATCTAACTTCCTGATTGTAGCTTGAGCATGACGACTCCGTGGCGGGGAACCTGGGCCGTGTAGCTTCCTGAGAAAACGCCCGTATCCTTCCGTTGCCACAGATCGCGGACCGACACCTCGCCGCTGAGTCCGATGTCCTTAAAGCGGACGCTGACCGGCATGGTGGATTCTCCCTCGTTAAAGAGCCCCACGGCTCTGCTGCCATCGGCCAGCGGCTTGACCCACACCTGAAGCGGGCCTTCCTGCGAGAGGCGATAGCCCTCTTTCCCGGCGGGATCCTGGTCTACGGCAACCACTTCCGGATTGGTCAGCATGGCGAGTGTTTCCTGCGACATGCTGCTCAGGTCATTGCCGGAAATCAGCGGAGCTGCCAGGATGCACCACAGGCTCATATGGGTGCGGTACTCGTCGGGGTTCATGTGTCCGTTGCCTACTTCGAGCATGTCCGGATCGTTCCAGTGCCCGGGGCCCGCAAACCTCGCGAGACCCTGCTGGCCGAAGCCGATGAAGGCCATGCGCGTGTAGTTGTCCTCAATATCGTCCGTGGTCCGCCACAGGTTGCCGCCCACCGACGGACCCCATTGCCACACACGGTCCATCCCGTACTCGCACAGGCTGTAGACAATCGGGCGTCCGGTTGCGACCAATGCCTCGTGCATCTTTTTGTAGACGGCGGGCATTTCGGATGGCTTGTAAACCTGGCGGGCGCTGCACCAGTCGTACTTCAGGTAATCCACGCCCCAGGACGCGTAGGTTTCCGCGTCCTGCTTTTCATGCTGGTAGCTGCCCGCGTACCTGGCGCAGGTCCTGGGGCCGGGTGAGGAATAGATACCGAACTTCAGGCCCATGCCGTGGATATAATCGCCCAGCGCTTTCATATCGGGGAAGCGGTCGTTCGGGTGAATGTATCCTTTGGCGTCGCGCTTGCCCTGCCAGCAGTCGTCGATGTTGACGTATTCGTAGCCGGCGGCCTTCATGCCGTTGGTGGCCATGGCACGCGCCTGCTCACGCACAATCGCGTCGCTCACTTTGCAGCCGTAATGGTTCCAGCTGTTCCAGCCCATGGGGGGCGTTGCCGCCAGCTCCTGGGCCCGGGCCGCAGAGGCTCCACACGCAAAAAATAGAATGAATGCCGAAAATGTTATGATTCCATACCACCGGTTTGGTGTCGCTTTCATCCGCATGTTCCCTTCTTGTAAGAGGTCAGCGCATATAAAGAGAGCAAGTGTACTATCCGGTCTGCCAAAAGTCTATAAGCGTGGGGTGCGGGTCTGGCGCGGATTAGGTTTCCTGGGTCTGCGATTCTGCCAAATGGGACGATTTGCGGCAGACTAATGAGTGTCTCGCTTCGTGGGGAAATGGACGTTGCAATGCAGGCGTCCACCCCACCCGCAGCTCGCGGGACAGTCAACCGCAAGCCGCGGCTGTTCTTACCGCTTTGCTACTTCCACGGGGATCTGGTTGTGAACGCCTTTGGACTCATTCACCACGGCCTGTTTGAACGGCCCGGTGAAGGTGTTCTTGCTTAAGGTGATAAAGTCTGTCTGGGGGGCGATGTAGATTCCGACAAGCTGCGGCGTTTTGCCTTTTGCTTCACCGGAGCCGATGGTGTTGTCAACGAACTTCAGGTTTTGGACCATGCCGTTAATGTGGATATTGGCAGGCTTTTCGCCGTTGCGGCCGTTATCGGCGATGGTGTTGCGCTCAAAAGTGTTGCCGTCGGGGGCGTTGGATCTCGATTGTTCGCGGAAGAAAATGCCCGCGCGGCCATTGCCGGTCGAGGTATTGTTCACAAAAAGGTTGTCGGAATCCTTATGGCCAATTGAAATTCCGTCACGACCATTGTTCCAGCTGCGGTTGTTCGCGTAACGAGCGTGCTGGACGCGCCAACAGAGGTAGAGTCCGTCCTGGCCATTTTCGTGGGACTGGTTGTTCTCCACGATGCCGCGCAAGGCGCCCGTTCCCAGGTGAATGCCCAGATAGGCGTTGTTGTAGGAATCGCAGTGTTCCACCACGGGGTCTTCCACAAACTGCAGGCTGATGCCGTCGCCGGGATAGTTGCGCGCCACCACGTTGCGGACGGTCATGTGCTGGGAGTGGAAAAAGTAGACGGCGCCCGTCTGGCAGCCGCCCAGGATGCCGCTGCCTTCGCGGCTGCCGTCGGCCGTCAGGTCTTCCACTTTCACGTCCTTCACTTCGAATCCGGCGATCAGCGGGAAGGTGTTGAAGACTTCGCCGTCCAATGCCACGTGATAGTCCATCTGCAGGAAGTTATTGAAGTAAAGGGTGTTGCCATCGATGCGTGTGATGGTGCGCACGCTGGGCGTCCATCCGCTGCGCTGAGCCTTGTCAACAACGGTCACGCCCATTCCTGGCCGGAAGCCGCTGGCGTCCTCCACCGTGGCCTTGTACTCGCCGTAGTCGGCGTCAATCGCCAGCTTGCTCTGGACGCCCGCCGCCTTCTTCAGAATCGTCTTGTCGGGACCTTCGCCGCGCAGGGTGACGTGGCTGGGTAGCCGCACGGAATTGGAAAGTGTGTAGGTGCCGGCCTTGATGAGGACCGTGCCGCCCCCGGCTGCCGCCACGCGATCAACGGCCTTCTGGATGGCGACGTTGTCCGTGCCCATCACGTCCGCGTTGGACGGGCCGACGGTGACGGTCATGCCGCCCCCTTGGTGAGCGCTGCAGCCTGGGTAGAGCACGATTCCCAGGAGAAACACACCGGCAACAAACAGCACCGGCAGGCGGGCGATTCCAGTGGATCGCGTATGCATAAACCACTCCCTGTTAAGAAAGAACTCAAAGACATTCGCAACCGAAGTTTACCACAGCGGGAAGCCCGCAGAATGGATTTCTTCCCCGTCCGGTGCGGGGCTTCCCTGCGGGCGAGGGGGAAGGTTTAGCGCGCGGCAGAGTATTACGAGAGTCTGCTGCTGTCCTGACGTGGGGGAATCGATGGCTGAACGGGGAGGAGGGGACTGGAGGCACCCGGACGTACTGCGGGTCATCTTTGGCGAAATGTAAATTGGGGAGGGACCTGGCGGCGCGCGGTTCTATGACCTGGCGCCAGCGCCCCACTTTTTGACGGGTTTCGGATAGGTTCGTTGCACGTACTCCCGAATATCGCCTGAAGTGATGTGCAAGTGAGTATCCGCCGGAGAGTCGTTTGTTTCGTGGTCCAGCTCCTGCTTCAACCGCGCGTAGCACATTCCGGGACCATCCTGAATTTTTACAGGAGGCGAGTGGAGTTCGTTGGTTTGAATATCGACAGTGAATTCACGGCTCCCCTGGGGCGGGTCGATCACATGATAAGCATAGACCCGGGAGGCTGCTTCAATAGAGAATCCGCGATACTGGATGTACATGTCAGGGTCCTTTCGCCGCCCATGCGGATGGCGTATGGGCAGTTCTTGGCAGCGACGGTGGCCTGCCCTTATCCGGCAAACTATGCCTTTTTCGGAGTTGGCTGCGCAGCAGCCGTCTGCCGCTCCGTCTCCAGCGCCTTTCGCAATTCGCGAGAGCGCGTTCGCTGCGCCAGTTTCTCCCTTCGCCGCCGGCCATACCTTGATTTGTCACCACTTCTTTCCGACATCATTGACTCCTTTGCGAACCGAGCGCCAGCCTGTCCGCAGCGCCATGAAGATTTCGGCGCCGATGCGCAAGGCGTTCAGCCCGGAACGGGAAATTCCGTGCTTGTGGTTTTACACGAGCTCGCTCCCCGGCGTTCGATTGCTGGTGGAAGGGACCGGGATCCTCCGCTGATTCTTCAGTGCCTCTAACGAAATCAAAAACGCCAGCAGGCAGATCAAATCCAGAACGAAAAATATATTCCTGGAGAGCACAACGGGCACTACAGGATTGAACAGCACGGTAATCAGAACAAACCCTGTCGTCCAGACATAATTCGGCCTGGAGAGTGCCTGCGTGGCAACCGTCATGGCGCCCACACAGATCAGGATGTCCAACATGACCGCTACGCCTGACGATGCCTGCCAGAATGCCATCAACATTAACGCAGCAACACAAACGACTTTCATGGTTTTCGTAAACATCACATACCTCATAATCTTCCCGCAATCGACGGATTGTTCTTTGCCCGAGAAGGAAAAGGGCGGAATGACTTCCCGTTAACGGACACCCATGGCACTGGAAGAAGCTGCTGCCGGAGCAGTTATCGGGCGGAATGTCGAGTTGATGACTTCGTAGGTCTGGATTGCAGGACGGCCCTCGATGAACTTCTCCAGGGTCTTCTGCAATTGTGGAGGGGTCTCGCGGTTATAGGCTTTCGCGTACTCCTTCTTCGCCCACAAGCTGATTGCCACCGCTTCCGCCCCGCCCGGAACGGCAAGGGTGATTCGGCCGAGAAAGCCTGTCCGTTTTCGAAGCAATGGAACAATCTCGTCCTCGATGGTTCGGGTAAGCTCCGCCAGGAGGTTTGTCTTCAGGCGCAGGGAAACACTTCGCACGAACAAACCAACCTCCTCGGTTATTGTCTAAGAGGTGCAATTGCAGGTAACCCGACTTAGTTCAGGTTGTCTGGAGACTGAAAGGGAGGAAACGTCTCATTAACTAGTCTGGGCGCACGTACCCGGCCTGTCAAGGTAATTCGTTGATGGCAGCGATATTGCCTGTTGCGATGCGGCCTATCGTACGATTGAACACCGTCCAGACGGACTCCACTCTATGTACTCCTTTATGATCTTGACTTGGCCCGCGGCTGTGTTACGATGCAATTGAACGAACAACCGAGAGTGTATCGCAAAGAGGAGGTAAGCGGGTTTCACTCTGGTTCTTTTTCGAGCTCTCCGAAGATTATTGCCTCATCGCTGTTCCTCCAACTGACGACCTGTTCCTGCCGGGAGTTTTAACTTTCGTTCGATCTCCTCAAGACGCTCACTGTTTTCTACGGCATCTGAACCTGATTTTCGAACTGATCCCTGATTCAGCATTCAAGCAACTGCACTGCTGCCGCTCACTTTAGGTTTTGGGATAGTGCGTGTTCCTGCCCGCACCATCAGTGCGGTGGCGAAGGGCAGGCAAGAACTAAGCCCCGGGTCATAAGACCGCTGGAACCGGGGAGATTTCGGAGGGTCACATGCCATATCGTCTCAGGGCGCCAAAACACATCGAGCAAAAACGCCTTGCCCCAAAGGGCAAGGTTCTCGTCGTTGACGAGGATCCTGCTGATTTGGTCTATTACCGGACCGTGCTCCAGCGCGGCGGGTGCGCGGTGGTGACGTGCAACTCATACGACGCGGCCCTGGACTGCCTGGGAGCCGAGCATTTTGACTTGGTGGTTTTAAGCCAGGGAAGCTCAGCATTCGAGGGACGCAGGGTTCTGGAAAAGGCGATTAAAATGGACCGTGCCGGGAAGGTCCTTGTGGTGGCCCGTGTCCTGAACATGAGTTGCTACCTGGACGCCATGCACCTTGGGGCAAGAGACTACCTGGAAGAACCGGTTCCGGAACAGGACATGATTCGGGCCGCGGAGACGTGCCTGACTTCCCGCGCCTTCGCAGCGTGAGAATCCTTCGGCAGATAGAAACCACGTCCCGCCTTTCGTGTCAGCTGACCAGCACTCTATTTGCCCTTCCGGTTCCACCATACGATGGGCTGGCTGAAGGAAAACGCCACCGGAAGCGAGGCCGTAACGGGTTTGCCGTCAAGCCTTGCCGGTGCAAATTTCCATTTCTTTACGGTTTCAACCGCCTGCTGCGTGAAGCCGCTGGCCCCCTGCAACACCCGTACGTCCTTCACTCCGCCGCCGGAACCGACCGTCACCTTCAGCACCACTGTTCCGCCCGACACTGTATTAGCCGGATAAGAAGGTTCCACAGTCGATATGACCTGGGGAGGTTGGAAGTCCGCGGGTGCTTTTTGCCCTCTTGCGGAAAGCGTGGCAGTGAACAGCCCAAGGCACATGATAAGGCCGATGCTTGTCTTCATGTACTCACCTCCAGCCTGTAAGTCCTTATATCTCTATTCTATACTTTTCGACTGCTGGCATGTGAATGGCAGTGGTGGCTCAAGCTGAAGGGAGCAGGGCAGGCCTTTCCGGTTATCCTGGCGATGGCGCGGTCCCGTTTCAGCAGGACCGCCGCTCGATGACGGGAAGAGGGATTTCAGGAGCCGGGCATCGTCGAAGGAGATGCATTCGGCACCTGCTGAGACGAGATTTCCGCTAGGGGAGCAATTTCATGGTTTGTGAACGAGCGCAGGGAGAAGACCTCGCGCACGGAACGCCGGTTCTGCCAGATCAGTTTCAGCCAGGCGCCGACAGTCATCTGGCGGAAATAGATTCCGCGGAACGCCAGAGTGGCGAACACATAAATCAGTTTAGAGACGAAGCGCACGTCCCTCATGCGCCTGACGCGCCGGAAGATTCCTGAAGGGCTGTAAGCCATTCCCCAGGCGGTGCGAACTTCGTTTTCAAGTTCAGCGGGCGTCATGTGTTTGGGGGTAAAAGCAGCGCCATAGGGCCGGTAGTTCAGCCAGTGGCGCTCCTCAAGACGGCCCTGGTCGTGCAGGGCCTTCAAGAGTGGTGTTCCAGGCAGAGGAGTGAGCTGGCTGAAGACGGGAAAGAACCCCGGAGGCCAGTTCTGGACCACGTCCCAGGTCTTGCGGGCCACGCCGGTGCGGTCCGCGTCAATGCCCATGATGAAGGCGGTGACGCAGTAAACGCCGCGACGCTGAAGCTGGCCGATGATTTGGCCGTACTCCTCCGGCTTGTTGAAGGTCTTGCTCACTGCCTTCAGGCTTTCCGGCAGCACGGATTCCAGCCCGATAAACACACAGACGCAGCCGGAGTCCTTCAGCAGATCCAGCAATTCCTGATCGCGCAGAAGGTTCATTGAGATTTGTGCGACCCAGAAAATGCGAACCTTCGCTTCAATCATGGCGCGCATCAGGGACTTGGCGCGGCGCGGATTGATGGCGAAATTGTCGTCAACAAAGAAGACCAGGTTGCGCCCCAGACTTTTCAGGAGCTTGAGTTCTTCGACGACGCTTTCATTTGTGCGAAAGCGGATCTTCTCACCAAAGAAAGGGCTGACGGTGCAGAAATCGCAGCGGTATGGACAACCCCGGCCGGTCTCAACCGGCGAGATGCTGACATCAAATCGTTCCCAGCCGAACGTCCGCATCACTTTGGAGGCCCATTTCGGCAGCACTTTGAACTGATTGAAATCGGTCTGCTCCCAGGGGATGCGCGGGTAATCCTCAAGGCTGGGCTTTTCGCAGGAGCGATAAACGGGCTGCAGGTTACCGGCTTCAAAATCCTTCAGCATCTGCGGCCAAAGGCTGTCGGCCTCGCCGCAGGCAACGCTATTGGCATGTTCGAGGGCTTCTTCCGGCTCCTCGGTAACGTGCGGGCCTCCCATCACCACCGGCACGCCGAGGGCCCGAATGCTGTCGGCAACGGCATAGGAGCGGTGAATGGTGCGGGTCATCCCACCAATGCCCACGAGGTCAAACTTCTCACGCCGGACGTAATCCGCGAGTTCGTCAGGATTCATTCGAACGACATTGCCGTCGAGGGTTGTGACGTTGTGGCCGGGAGGAGTCAGCGATTTGAGGACATAGGGCCACAGGGTAGGCATGTAACTGTGTGTGATGCGATTGTCAGGAACGTAGAAGAGAACACGCAACGGTTACCTCCCTTGGGTGTTAATGGTTGAATCGTGAGCCCTCTAAAGGACACCCCGATGGTCAATCGTACTTCGGTGGCCAGGCAATGTCAAAGATATGCGTGGTTTTTTGTAAGCCCTGCTCCTGAGACTCAGCGGGACATGAGCAATCGAAAACCGATCAAATGTGGTAGTGGGTAATCTCAATCAATGCAATTCGAAGGATGCCCGGGACGGTGCGCCGGCGCTCCGGGCGCAACCTTATTCGGGACTGAGGCTCGTCGCCTTCTGAGGAACATCGGACACGTCTGTCTCAGGCTGTTGGCCACGCTGCACCGTCGAAGAACGCTGGAGCCATGATTTTGCGATACTCAAGCCGTCCAGGTGTGCTGCGCGCTCAAGAAAGTCTCGCGCATAGAGGGCGACTGCCTCAACCCCGGCGGCGTACTGGTAGTTGGGTTTCTGGAGGCTGCCGTTATAGGCTCCGACCGCTTTGGGAATGTCGCCGTCGGTTTTGTCCAGCAGATGCCGGAGCAGCAGGCCGGCATAGGTGGTGAGGACCTCGGAATTGTCCAGATCAAAGCTGAGCTTCCTGGATGGCCGGAGGCGGGGCGGCAAGGCTGAGTAGTCCCGCTTGTCCTTGAGGTAGAGAGCATGCGCGCGGCGGAGCGTTTCGCGGGTGATCTGCCATACGCCCATGGCGTAATCGCTGACCAGGACCCGGTTGCGTGAACGCCTCAGGACGATGTCACCCCGCTGCGGCCTTCTCTTCCAGACGGCGTGTTCGATATCGCCGCGAACATTCATGTAATTGTTTTCCATGGCGCCGATGCCGAGGAAAACGTCCAGCGGCAGGTTGTAGAAATGCACGACTTCAAGAACATCGCCTGCCAACTCTCGTGCCTGGTCCATGGAAAGCGTCGTTGGCACAGGCTCGATGTTCTCCCGGACACGCCGGTCCGTCCTGGACTTGAACAACAGAAAACTGGCCAGGGGTTCAATCAGGCGCGAGGGGGATAATTCAGCCAGCCGGTGAGTCGTCGTGGGATTGTAGCTGCCCAGAAAGACGGATGTTTCCAGGCGTTTGCGGGCCAGGCCTTCGAAGGTGACGGGGTAAAGCCTGTAGTCAGGAATGTAGCCTTTCGCTTTTAGTCGTCCGAGGAAGGGACCGGCTGACAGGAGGTTGTTGTCGAGCACCAGAAAAATCTCATACTGGGGACCTGCGTCAGCATTCTTCACGGTCAGCAGAACGCGCGAACTGCCGAGGCCGGAGTGAGCTTTCAAATATTCAAAATGAAGATAGGCGCCAAGCTCCGAGTCGTATTCCCCCACTTGTGCGAGCAGGGCGTCTGTGCGGAGCTGGACGGCCAGGGCGTTGCCTTCCACTTTGACAACAGGCAGCACCGGTGGAAGGGTGAGATTGAACTTCAGTGGCCGGGTTCGATACGCTGCCCACGCGTAAAGCGAGACAATTCCTGCTATCCCCGCAAGCAGCAACAAAAGCGCAGGAGAAGATTTCCGCCGCATTTCATCCACCTAACCGACATTATAAGCCCTGGCGGGTGTTAGCGGCTCCTCCGGGAACCCGGACGAGAGGTGCGTCGCAGAGAGATGCGACGAGCGTGCTAGGGCTTAACACCCAGCTTTCGCAAGAACGCCATCATCGGGCACCAGTTCGTAAAGGCTGATTGGAACAGGTTTAAACCCACGAAGGCTGTGAACACATACCACCACTCATTGACGTAATACCCGAGCAGAACGGTGGCGAAGACAAACGTGCCGGCGATCAGCCTGAGCCATCGATTCAAATCCATAAACTCCTCCCCAAAAAAATTAGCTCCCAGTTTCCGCTTTTCGCGCCGGAAGCACGAGCACTGAAGTAGGACTGTGGCGCATGACTCGTTCGGTGGTGGTCCCCAAGGTTGTGATTTCCAGGAAGGGGCGGTGCTGTGCTCCCATGAGGATGAGGTCAGCGGAGTGTTCTCTTGCCATCAGAATAATCTGCTCGGCGGGGTTTCCCCGGCCAATCACCTCGGATATCTGGCAGCGGCCTCGCACTTCCTTCGGTACACAATCGCAGACGCGTTGCCGAACTTCTCCCACTTTCACCTCTTCGTGGTCCGTTGCATGCGCCACCCAGAGTTTGGCTCCAAAGGCGGCTGCAAGCTCGGAAGCAAGCTCCAGGCTCTGCTGGGAGAGACTGGTGAAATTGATGGGGCACATGATGTTCCTGATGGCGGGTACGCGTTCCACGTCTGCCGCCGATTTCACAATCAGAACCGGACAGCCGGATGCCCGGACAACATCTTCAGCGACAGAGCCCAGCCGCAGTCGCGCCACACCGGTCCGGCCATGGCTACCCATCACGATCAGCCCTGCCATCGATGCCTTCGCCCTCTCCAGGATGCGTTCGGTCGGGTGGCCTTCAACGACAGTGATGTTGTAGGAAGCCGGATCTCCTAGTGCCGCTTTGGCCAGGGTCTCGAGTTCGGTCCGGAGTGCCTTTTCGCTTTCCTGCTCCTGGCGGGAGAGTTGCTGGATTTGAGCCTCGGTAAAGTAACGCGGCGGCTCCCACCAGTCGGCATAGAGAACTTCCAGCGACGCGGAGAAAGTGCGGGCGAAAAGGCCTGCCCATTGGAGAATGCCGTCCGAAACCGGGCTGAGATCAACCGGGCACAGGATTTTCTTTGGTTCAAAAGGTGTCATTCCGCACCTCCGGCCGGCCCTTCCTGTTTTGCCTGCGCGTGCTTCTTGCGGGCGCTCATGTAATACAAGACCGGGACCGCAATTTGTGAAAGCAGCGTGGAAGCAATAGCACCGGCTATTAAGGCGATGGCAAGCCCTCGAAAGATGGGATCAGAAAGAATCACGAGCGCGCCCACCACAACAGCGGCAGCCGTAAGGAGGATCGGACGGAAACGCACGGCCCCGGCGTCCACGACGGATTCTTCCAGTGACATTCCCTGTGCCAGACGCAATTCAACAAAGTCCACCACCAGAATGGAATTTCGGACGATGATGCCTGCCAGCGCAATGACGCCGATGATAGACGTTGCCGTAAAGAATGCGCCCATGATGGCATGGGCCGGCAGGATGCCGATCAAGGTGAGAGGAATGGGCGCCATGATCACCAGCGGAACAATGAAGGACTGGAACCATCCCACGACGATGCCATAAATCAGGATCAGCGCCACCAGGAAGGCGAAGCCCAGGTCGCGGAACACTTCATAGGTGATCTGCCACTCGCCATCCCACTTCATTGAATAGTTATTGGTCAGGAAAGGCTGCTGGGTCAGGTAGCGCTCTACGCTCGAGCCATTGGGAGCCTTGATGTTGTCCATCTCCTTGGCCAGCCGAATCATGGCGTAGGCGGGACTTTCTTCATTTCCTGCCACGTCGCCCGTGACGTAGACCACCGGCTTGAGGTTCTTGTGATAGATGGTCTGCTCGATCGTCTCTTTTTTGACGTCGGTCAGTTCACTGATGGGCACCAGGTTCCCGTTACGGGATATGACTCGAATTTCCCCCAGGCTGTTGGCGCTTGACCGTTCGGAGCGCGGAACCCGCAGCAGGATGTTAACGTCTTCCTGTTCATTGGGAAGGTGTGCGATGCCGACAACACTTCCGTGCAAGGCCAGGCCCAGAGTCTGGGCGATCTGTTCAACAGAAACCTCATTGAGTGCCGCCTTCTGCTTGTCCACCACAAAGCGGAGTTTGCTCTGTGGAGCCTCCACGCTCCAGTCCACGTCCACCACTCCCGGCGTTTTCTTAAAATCGTCCAGGATCTGGCGGGCCACGGCAGTCTGCCCGCTATAGCTTGGACCGTAAACTTCGGCCACCAGTGTTGCCATCACCGGCGGGCCCGGCGGAATCTCCGCAACCTTCAGTTTGGCGCCGTACGCCGCTCCGATGGGGTCAATGGCAAGGCGTACCCGCTTGGCGATGTCGTGGCTTTGCGCGGAGCGTTCGGATTTGGGTAGAAGGTCGACGTAGATTTCGGCCTTGTTCGGCCCCTGGCGGAGGAAGTAATGGCGAACCAGGCCGTTGAAATCGTAGGGAGCAGCAACGCCGATATAATCCACGTAATTGACGACTTCGGGTTCCTGGGCAATCCGGCGCGCAACCTTCTGTGTGACCAGGGCCGTCTGCTCAAGCGTGGTCCCTTCCGGCATGTCGACGATCACCTGGAATTCGCTCTTGTTGTCAAAGGGCAGCATTTTGACCAGTACCAGCTTGGCCACCGGCATGACCATGACAAGGAGAAGCAGAAACACGACTCCTCCCAGGAAATACCATCGCCTCCTGCGGCTCATAATGAGCGGCATCACAACTTTTCGATAGATGCGCTGCAAACGGTCGGGTCCTGCGGTTTCGCCGTCATGCTCGTGGACCTTTGCGTGGACCAGTATCCGGAGGGCGGCCCAGGGCGAAACAACAAAGGCCACCAGCAGCGAGAAGATCATTGCCATCGACGCGCCGATGGGAATCGGCCGCATGTACGGTCCCATCAATCCTTGCACGAAGGCCATGGGAAAGACGGCGGCGATCACCGTGAAGGTGGCCAGGATGGTCGGGTTGCCGACTTCATCCACCGCTTCCACGGCCACGTCGGCCAGCGGACGTCCCTTGTTCTGCGGCAGATGGAAATGGCGCGCGATGTTTTCGACCACAACAATCGCGTCATCGACGAGGATGCCAATGGAAAAGATCAGGGCAAAAAGGGTAACGCGGTTCAGCGTGTAGCCATAGATGTAGAAGACAAAGAGTGCAAGAGCAAGCGTTACCGGCACGGCCGCCAACACCACGATGGAAGGCCGCCAGCCGAGAGCGAGTGCGATGAGCAGCGTGACGGAGAGTGTTGCAATCAGCAAGTGTTCCAGCAAGTCGTTGGATTTCTCCTCCGCCGAACGGCCGTAATTCCGCGTGACGGTGAGGTGAACGTCTTTGGGAATCACGTTGGCCTTCAGGTCGTTGACCATCTTGAGGACTTCGTCCGCAGTGGTGACGGCGTTCGTCCCTTTGAGTTTGGAGACGGACAGCGTGACGGCAGGGAACTCGCCCGCGACGCTGCGGCGCTGCTTTTCGCCTGCTTTCCCGTAGCCGAACAGAACATAGTTGGACGGTTCGGCCGGTCCGTCCTCGACCGTGGCAACATCGCGAAGATAAACCGCGTGGCCGTTCGATACTCCAATGACTACCTTGCCCACGTCATCGGCCGTGCGAAGGAAGTCACCGGTTTGCACCCGGTACTCGCGATTGCCGGAAGCGAATTCGCCCGCTGGAAGTTCCTGGTTGGTCATGCCCAGGATGGGCACAATCGCTGCCGGGGCTACGCCATGAGCCGCCATTTTTGCGGGGCTCAGCATGACGCGAATCTGACGCTTCTGCCCGCCAAGGATATTGGTAACGGAGACGTCCTGGACGGTCTGAACCTTCCGCTGGACTTCCGCAACCACCCGGCGGATCTGATAGTCATCGTAACGGTCGCTCCAGAAAGTCAGCGCCAGGATGGGCACGTCGTAGATGGTTCGGGGCTTGATCAGCGGTTTGGTGGCGCCGGGAGGAATCAGGTCGAAGTTTGAATAGAGTTTGTTGTAAAGCTTGACGATCGAATCTTCCTCGTTTTCGCCCACCTCGAACCGGACAATCACCATGCTCTGGCCGGGATAGGACATGGAGTAGACATACTTGACCCCGGGGATTTCCCAGATCAGCCGCTCCATGGGCGTCGTCACACGCTTTTCCACTTCCTTGGCGCTGGCGCCTGGCATCCCCACAAACACATCCAGCATGGGGACGATGATCTGCGGATCTTCCTCGCGGGGCGTTTCATAGATGGCGAATGCGCCCAGCAGAACGGCGAAAACCATCAGCAGAGGGGTCAGCTTGGAATTGATAAAGTAGCGGGCGACGCGGCCGGCGACGCCGATTTCACTTTTGTTCATGAGGTTTGAACCCGTACTCCGTCGCTCAGTTGGTCGATCTTTGAAACGGCAACATGTTCACCATCGTCAAGCCCGGAAAGGATTTCAACCTCGCTGCCAAAGGTCTTCCCGGTCTTGACCAACCGATAGGAAGCAACGCCTTTCGAGTCGATGACAAACAGGCCTTCCAGTTCGCCTCGCCGGAGCAGGGCATCGGCCGGAACCAGCAGCCGATTGCCGGTCCCGATGGCAAAGTCTGCAGATCCGTACTGCCCGGACTGGCATTTGCAGTTCCGGGGAAGCTCCACTTTGGCCACAAAGGTCCGCGTGGAAGGATCAGCTGCGGGAACGATTTCGATGACCCGTCCCTCTGCCTGCTGAGAACCCAGCTTGACAGGGACTTGTTCTCCCACGTGGATCAGGCCGAGGAACCGTTCCGGAACGCTGGCATCCAGCCGGAAGTGGCCGGTTTCTTCAACCGTGATCAGGGGAGTGCCGGGCATCACCAGCGTCCCTTCATCAACGGACTTTGCGGTAACGACGCCGTCAATGGGCGCAACAATCCGTGAATAGCTCAACACGGTTGCCGCCGAGCTGTGCTGGGCCTGTGCCTGACGCTGGCGGGCTTCCATCTGTTTGATTTTTGCCTGGGTGGCCATTTCGTTGGCCGCCGCCCCCTTGTAGCGTGTCTCGGCGTTCTCGTATTCCTGCCGGCTCACCGACTTTTTGGCCAGCAGGGCCTTGTAACGCTGGAAGGTTGCTTCAGCAAACTTTCGATCGGCTTGGGCCGCCTGAAGCGCCTGCTTGACTTCCGCCAAACCCTGGTCGCTTTCCTCGATACCGGCGGCTGCCGCCTCAAGCTGTGCCCGCTGAACGCGCGAGTCAATCACGGCGAGCAACTGGCCGCGGCTGACGCGGTCGCCCTCTTTCACCGAGACTTTCCTCACCGTCCCGCTGATTTCGGCGCCCAGCACGCTGGTTGTCCCGGACTTCACGGTTCCCACGGCCTCGTAATAATCGGGGGTCGACTGGGCATGGACTGCTACGACCGCGACGCCTGAAACCATTGCTGGAGCAGGTTCCTGGGCCTGCTGTTTTGACCCGCAGGCGGTAAGAAATGCGGCAACAAGCAGGGCCAGCGTAAATTGGAAATAGTTTTGTGTTTTCATGGTCAGCAAAACTCCTGAGCTTTGGAGCCTGGCTATTGTGTCACCGCCGGTGAAGCAGGCCCGAGCTTACCTGTGGCCAGTTCCAGAGCGGCAAATGCCAGCCGAAAATCGTAGACAGCGTTCATATGATTGTTCTGTGCTGTGGTTCGCATGGTTTCAGCCCGCAGCACGTCCATGATGGTTGCGAGACCTGCGTCATACCGGTTTTGCAGGATTCGCAGACTTTCTTCAGCCTGTGCGGTCGAATCACGTGAAACTTCCACCCGCTGGCGCGCGGCGCTCAGGTTCAGGTAGGCCTCACGAACCTGCAGTCGCACCGCCGACTCCATCTGGCGGCGCATGGCTTCCGCCCTGCGGTCGTAGGCCCGG
>Ga0315540_10000338_pt1 | contig 26167 bp, 25 predicted proteins | sample SalMarSW160110MG_FD_203677 | JGI IMG/M metagenome (GOLD analysis project Ga0315540, IMG submission 203677) | Salt marsh sediment microbial communities from the Plum Island Ecosystem LTER, Massachusetts, United States - Salt Marsh Sediment SW1601-10 ...
TCGATGGTACGGTCTATGCTTAGTGTCGTCCAAGACCGACAGGCGTCGTCCGGTTGCCTACTAGGGAGAGATCATGAACAAGCGTGAAAGCGGATCATTGGGCGTATTCGCCAAGGCGTCGGCGTTTGCACTGCTCTTCGCCGGCGGGGCGGCGCAAGCGGCCCTGGTGACCATTCCGGCCTCGTCGTTGAACAGTTCGCCGGGCGTCTACACGGCAGGCGGGTACTACACGGACACCCTGGGTTCAAACATCGTCACTACGGGTGGTGGCGCTACCGCCAACGTGGGTCTGGCGAGCGGCCGGAACGATGACGGCTTTATGGCCCTGACCTTGGGATTCAACGTCACCTTCTTCGGCAGCACGTACAACAGCCTTTTCATCAACAACAACGGCAACGTCAGCTTCGGCTCGGGAATTTCCGCCTACGTCCCGAGCGGCCCGACCGGCGCCAACGCCCCCGTCATCTCGCCGTTCTTCGGCGACGTGGATACGACCAATGCAGCGTCAGGTGTCGTTCACTACAACAACCTCACCCCCGACCAGTTGATCGTCACCTGGGACCAGGTCGGGTACTACAACTCGCATGCCGACAGACTCGACAGCTTCCAGCTCGTCCTGCGCGGCGACGGCTACAGCGTGCCGACCGGCGAGGGCAGCATCGGCTTCTTCTACGAGAGCATGGGCTGGGATGCGACCGACACGAACTCGGTCGCGGCGACGGGCTTCGGCGACGGTGCCGGCAACGGCGAGGTGATCCAGGGTTCGTTGGCCTCCGGCCTGAACTCGGTTGTGCAGAACAAGTACCTCTGGTTCGATGCCAACCTCAACGTCGTGCCGGGGCCGAATAGCGTCCCCGAGCCGGGTTCGCTCGCCTTGGTAGCACTCGGCTTGCTTGGTGCCGCCCTGACCTCGCGCAAGAAGCGCAACGCCTGAACTTTCGTCTTGCGCATTAGAGGGCGACCTCCGGGTCGCCTTCTTTATTCGCGCCCGCGCTGGCGGCGCAATCGGCACGGTCCTTCGCCTCTTGCTAACGGGCGAGAACCCCTTTTAGTTCCTGCAGCGCCCTGTTGTATTTCGTGGCCGCCTGCGTCCGGTTGCTGACCCCGATCTTCTTGAAGATCCGCTGCAGGTGATTCTTCACCGTGAGCGGGCTGATATTGAGCGCCTGGCCAATGGTTGCGTTGGTGTCGCCACGGCAGATCAACTCCAGTACTTCCATCTCGCGCACGCTCAGATTCAGCCAGTCGTTGCCGTCGCGCGCGTCGTCCCGCGCGGCGATGGTTTTCCACGTGGCGACCCTTCTATACGCGATGTCGATCTGCGGAATCAGAAGATCCAGCAGGAAGAAGAAATCCTTCTTGCACCGTCCCTTGGTAAACGAGCTCCGGCCAAACGCGAGATAGAGGCTGTCGTAACCATCTCGGATGTCCTGTATGCCATGCACGAGAAGCGACTGCATGCTACGTAGCGTGCTGTGTAGCGGACATGGGCATTGATCCCGGAGCGCGACAACGTCAGTGGCCCTCAGAAGCAGGGGCTGCCGGCCGGCAGCCACCCATTTCAGGTGCAGCTCTTCCACCAGCTCATCGATACCGCAATCGGCGAGCTGCGCCGTGCGCACGTTCGGCATGGCGGACACGATGTCCAGCTTCACCTGCCGGGTTTCGAAGTCGCCGTAGGCGGAGATGAAAATATCATGTGGAAGGAATTCCTGAAGCTCCCCCGCGAGCCAAAGAAAGAGATCGTGGTGGCGGTGGATCACCCGGGAGCCAGAAACGATCCGCAGGAATCTCTCGCCTTCCTCTTCGGTAAGCCGATAGAAGGGCGACGCCGATTTCAATTTCGGCGTCGAAGGATGGCTCGTAACGTTGTTCGTGCTCATGCGGTTCTCGCGTAGGAAAGAATCGCACATGTCGCGTGAGAGGCGTAATCGACTGTGGCGCTTTATTGGTCACTATTTGCATTCTCTTACACGGATCAAGTCAGGCGACGTTAATTCCGTCACACTGGTTGCGTGAAGCCGCACGCAAGCGAGTCGCCGCCCGTTGTGGTGGCTCGCAGTCAGTGTGGCGGAAAAGCTGGCGAATTCACCGCCGACGGCTTCGGTAGGACTGCACCCGGCAGTTGGACAGACCAGTTGTGGAGCCGGCTCGACTTCTTGCAGCCTGCAATGCGCCGCCACAAGTCTTTGCCACCGCATTACTGCATCAGGCAGGCCTGAAAGTCTTGCTCGGGCGCGCACTTGACATGACATTTGCCGGTTACTTCGGTTGTCTGCTACCTGTCGGCAGTCGCGCGCTGGGCAGCCGCTCTCAGGGCGGATGGATCAAGGTCAGGGATGAGGGGCGTGAAATAGGCTTGGAGCCGATGCAGGGCTGACCGTTCGCTTGCGGACCGTTCTTGCGAGACCTTTAGCGCCGCTTGCAGTGAGTCGTCCGGAATTCCCGCACAACGCGCGGGGAGGCCTTTTGGGCGCCGAGTACGCAACTCGTCTTTTAGTATTCGCTGCTGATCGTCAAGCTGCTGGAAAGTCCACTTGATCATCGGGATGCAATAGGCGGTTCTGAATTCAATAGCGGTCGGCAGGCGTTCGCCCCAAGCTGCCGTCGACCCGAGCAGCAACAGCCCTGCGGCTGGTCTAGTCATCAATGCTGGCATCGCCCCAATAATTCCGGACACTTTCAATACGTGGGATGATGACATTGGAGATATGCGATGCAAACAAAGCGATACAACGTGGAGTTCAAAGGTGAGGGGCTGAGACTGGCGACGCAACTCGAGATGTCCAAGGCGCAAATAGGGAGGGATGTTGGGGTGGGCCCCCTCAGAATTGGAGATCGGCTGGAGGCGAGACTCGCTGAATGGCTGTTCCTTGGGCCTAATTCGAAGTGGTGCGACGCTCGATCCGGCGCGGCGCGTCGGCGGCGCCGGCTGCGGCTTTCATCAGCATAATAGCGGGCCATGGGACGCCTTCTCATCTTTGCGCTCGCGGTTTTCGGCCTGGTCTGGCTGCTCAAGCGCGCGCTGAGCGGTCACACCGACGGCGGCGTCGCGCAGACGCGCGGCGAGCGCGGCGCCCCGGGTGATCTGGTGCGCTGCGCGCATTGCGGATTGCACCTGCCGCGCGCCGAGGCGTACGGCGCCGGAGGGCGCCTGTACTGCAGCGAGGAGCACGCCCGGCTCGGTCCGGAGGGAGAGTGATGGCGGCCCAGACGGGGTACGCGGGACTGTTCGCGAGCGAGGAACGCACACCGGAGTCGTTCTGGATCTCGTTGCGTTATTTCAACCTGTACCGCATCGTGGTCGCGGCGGTCTTTCTGGGCACCGGGCTGATCTACGACGAGTCGGTCAACCTCGGCTCGCGCGACCTCGACCTGTTCCGCTACGTCTGCGGGACATACCTGTTTCTCGGGATCGCGTTTCTGGTGATCCTGCGCAAGCTGCGGGACGGATTCAATCTCCAACTCTCGATCCAGGTCTGCGTCGACATCACCGCCATCACCCTGCTCATGTACGCAAGCGGCGGGGTGCGCAGCGGCATCGGGGTGATGTTGCTGATCGCACTGACCGGTGCTGCGCTCGTGGCGCCGCGCCGGCTCACGTTCCTGTATGCGGCGCTCGCCTCGATCGCCCTGTTGCTGGAGCAGACCTACTGGGTGCTGCTGAAGGACGCCTCGACCGCCGATTACGTGCAGCCGGGGCTGCTCGCGATCGGCTGTTTCGCGAGTGCCGGCATCACCGGCTGGCTTGCACAGCGGGTTACTGCGAACGAAATGCTTGCCCGGCGCCGCGGCCGCGAGCTCGCCACCCAGACGCGGGTAAACCAGCTGGTGATCGAGGACATGCACGACGGCGTCCTGGTGCTCGACCGCGAAGGGCGCGTAGTTCAGCACAATCCGCAGGCCCAGCGCCTGCTCGGGGCCGATCCGCTGCTGGGCATCGAGCTGGTAAGCCTGTTGCCGGGGTTCGCCCCGCGCTGGCGCGACTGGAGAGCGGGGGTGGAGGGTACGTCTGCCTCGGGAGCGGACTTCGAAGTGCGCGGTCGCGGCATCAGGCTGCGCTTGATCGACACCGGGACGGAGGAGGAATTTTCCGTCCTGTTCATCGAGGATATGACCCGCACGCGGGAACAGGCGCAGCAGCTCAAGCTGGCCGCGCTCGGGCGCCTTACCGCGAATATCGCGCACGAGATCCGGAACCCGCTGTCCGCCATCAGCCACGCGTCGGAGCTGCTGGGCGAGGAAAAGCGCGCGCGCGACCGCGAGCGCCTGTACCGGATCATCCACGCCAACACTCAGCGTCTTGACCAGCTGGTGTCAGACGTCCTTCAGCTCAGCCGCCGCGACCGCACGTCGAGCGAGAGAATTCATCTCAATGCCTGGCTGGCGGGATTTCTCGAGGAGTTCGTGGCCAATGAGGCGGTCTCGGCGGAGCGCTTCCAGGTCGAGACCGCGCGCGAGGCCTGGGTGCGCTTCGACCGCGAGCAGCTGCGCCAGGTAATGTGGAACCTGCTGCGCAACGCAGTGCGCCACGCCCGCGACGAGCCGCGCGGCGTGCGCATAGTGCTGGGGGGCTACGGCGATCAAGTAGAATTGAGCGTCATCGACAATGGCGCGGGCGTCCCGCCCGAGAACCAGGGGCAGCTGTTCGAACCCTTCTTCACCACTGAAAGCAAGGGGACCGGGCTGGGCCTGTACCTGGCGCGCGAGTTGTGCGCGGCGAATCGCGCCGTCCTGGAGTACGTGGACGACATGCCGGGTGCGCATTTCAGAATCCTTTGCCAGGAGGCGCAGGCGGAATGAAGCGCGTGGAACGCCGCGGAGCGGCGCGCGACCGCCGGGTCCTGGTGGTCGATGACGAGCCGGATATCCGCGAGCTGCTGGAGCTCACCCTGGTGAAGATGGGCATCGGCGTGACCGCGGCGGGTTCGCTCGCGGAAGCCAAGCAGCACCTCGAATCCGGGCGCTTCGATCTCTGCCTGACCGACATGCGGCTGGGCGACGGGGAGGGACTCGACCTGGTGCGCCATATTTCGGCCATGGGCGTCGATTTGCCCGTGGCAGTGATCACGGCCCACGGCAGCGCGGAAAACGCGGTGGCTGCGTTGAAGGCGGGGGCATTCGATTACGTTCCGAAGCCGGTCGGCCTCGAGCAATTGCGCGCACTGGTCAAGTCCGCGTTGTCGCTGCCGGATGACTCGCATGCGGCCGCGCCCGGCCAGCAGCTGCTCGGCGAAAGCCCGGCCCTGACGGCCGTGCGCGAGGTGATCGCCAAACTGGCGCGGACCCAGGCGCCGGTCTACATCTCGGGCGAGTCCGGCAGCGGCAAGGAGCTTGCGGCACGTTTCATCCATGCCAACGGCGCAAGGCGCGACAAGCCGTTCGTGCCGGTCAATTGCGGGGCGATCCCCGAAAATCTCATGGAAAGCGAGTTCTTCGGCTACAAGAAGGGCGCGTTCACGGGCGCGGACCAGGACCGGGACGGCTTCTTTCAGGCCGCCAACGGCGGGACGCTGTTCCTCGACGAGGTCGCGGACTTGCCGCTCGCGATGCAGGTCAAGCTGCTGCGCGTGATCCAGGAAAAGAAGGTGCGCAAGGTAGGGGCCACGCACGAAGAGCCGATCGACGTGCGGATCATTTCCGCCACTCACCAGAACCTCGCTTCGTGCGTGGAGGACGGCCGCTTCAGGCAGGATCTGTTCTACCGGCTGAACGTGATCGAGCTCAAGATGCCGCCGTTGCGCGAGTGCCGCGAGGACATACCGGTGATCGCATCGAGCATCTTGGCAAGGATCGCGGCCCAGAACGGCACCGCGCCTGCGCAGCTCTCGCCGCAGGCGCTCGAAGAGCTCTCGCGTTACGACTTCCCGGGCAATATCCGCGAGCTGGAGAATGTGCTCGAGCGCGCCACGGCGCTGTCGTCGGCCGAAGTGATCCAGCCCGACGACCTGCGGCTCAAGCCGCTGGTCGACGAGCGTGCGCCCGAGGAAGACGTGCGCGCGGACGGGCATCCGCCGATCACCTCGCTGCCGGCCTATCTCGACCAGGTGGAGCGCGATGCGATCCTCGCGGCGCTCGCCAAGACCAACTTCAATCGCACCGCGGCCGCAAAGGCCCTGGGCGTCACGTTCCGCCAGCTGCGCTACCGGATGCAACGGCTCGAGATCCGCGAGCCGGGCGCGCAGGGCGAGGGCGACCACTGATGCGCTTCGGTGCCGACGGCCTTGCCGCCGGCGCCCGCTACGTTGCCTCGCCGAACTGCGACCCGCGTCCGGAGGGCCAGGGCGTTACCCTGCTCGTCGTTCACTCGATCAGCCTGCCGCCGCAGACCTACGGCGGGACGGGGGTCGAGCGCTTGTTCACCAACCGGCTCGATCCGGCCGAGCATCCCTACTATGCGCAGGTCGCGCACCTGCGCGTTTCCGCGCACCTGTTGCTGCGGCGCAACGGAGATCCGCTTCAATTCGTTCCGATCCACATGCGCGCCTGGCACGCGGGCGACTCGACTTGGCGCGGGCGCCGCGACTGCAACGACTTTTCCGTTGGCATCGAGCTCGAGGGCAGCGACGCGGACAGCTACACCGACGCGCAGTACGCGCGACTGGTTGAAGTGACGCGAGCGCTGCGCCGCGCGCTGCCGCTGCGCGACGTCGCCGCGCACAGCGACATTGCTCCGCTGCGCAAGACCGACCCGGGCGCGCTATTCGATTGGGCGCGATTCCTGCGCGCGCTCGCGCGACGCTAGCTGCTGCGCGAGGTCGCGCGAGCACGCGCTGATCGATCCCGTTGCTGTGAATAATTTCTAGCGCCGTACCCGTTCGCGCCGATATCACTTGCAAATTCTTGTTGCAATGGTAAATTGCGCGCACTACACTTAGTTCGAGGCAGGTGCTGGAGCACTAGATGTAGTAGTCATTGTAGTAGTCATCGCAGGGAGAACGGGGATACAGTATGCAGATTGCTCAGGAGAACGCGACGACCGACTTGGCAGTGAGCGTGAGCGTTTCTGAGTCCAGTGCTTCCCCCGCGGTACATTCCGATTACAAGGTGATTCGCCGCAATGGCGCGGTGGTCGGCTTCGAGCCGAGCAAGATCGCGGTTGCGATGACCAAGGCCTTCCTGGCGGTCAACGGCAGCCAGGGGGCCGCGTCGGCGCGCATTCGCGAGCTCGTCGCCGGACTGACCGACGGGGTGGTGGCGGCCCTGATGCGGCGCCAGCCGCAGGGCGGCACCTTCCATATAGAGGACATCCAGGACCAGGTCGAACTCGCGCTGATGCGTTCGGGCGAGCACGACGTGGCGCGCGCATACGTGCTCTACCGGGAAGGGCGCGCCAAGGCCCGCTTCCAGGAGAAGGCGGCGCGCGATGCTCAGCAGAGCGGCGGCGCGGTGCTGCACGTGGTCGAACGCGGCCAACGCCGCCCGCTCGACCGGGCGGCGCTCGAGCGCCTGGTTGCAGCCGCCTGCGCGGGGCTGGAGGGCTCGGCGGCGCCCGACGCGATCCTCGAAGCGACCCTGCGCGATCTCTACGACGGGGTGCCGATGGAGGAGGTGCGCAAGTCGGCGATCATGGCCGCGCGCGCGCTGATCGAGCAGGACCCGTCGTACAGCTACGTCACCGCGCGGCTGCTGCTCAACACCATCCGGCTGGAAGTGGTCGGCGAGGAGGTCAGCCAGGCCGACATGGGCGCTCGCTACGCGGAGGTTTTCCCCCAGATCATCGAGCGCGGCATCGCCGCCGAACTGCTCGACCCGGAGCTCGCCAAGTTCGATCTGGAGCGCCTTGGCAAGGCGCTTTCGGCGGAGCGCGATCTGCGTTTCGGCTACCTCGGACTGCAAACGCTGTACGACCGCTATTTCCTGCACGTGCAGGGCCGCCGAATCGAGCTGCCGCAGGCGTTCTTCATGCGCGTCGCAATGGGGCTCGCGCTGAACGAGCGCGAGCGCGAGGCGCGAGCGATCGAGTTCTACAACGTCCTTTCGACGTTCGATTTCATGAGCTCGACCCCGACCCTGTTCAACTCCGGAACGCTGCGCTCCCAGCTGTCGTCGTGCTACCTGACGACCGTGGCGGACGACCTCGAAGGCATCTACGACGCGATCAAGGAAAACGCCCTGCTGGCGAAATTCGCCGGCGGGCTGGGCAACGACTGGACGCCCGTGCGCGCGCTCGGCTCGCACATCAAGGGGACCAACGGAAAGTCACAGGGCGTGGTTCCGTTCCTCAAGGTCGTGAACGACACCGCAGTGGCCGTGAACCAGGGCGGCAAGCGCAAGGGCGCCGTTTGCTCCTACCTCGAGACCTGGCACCTGGACGTCGAGGAGTTCCTCGAACTGCGCAAGAACACCGGCGACGATCGCCGCCGGACGCACGACATGAACACGGCGAACTGGATTCCGGACCTGTTCATGAAACGCGTGCTCGAGAACGCGGAGTGGACCCTGTTCAGTCCGTCCGACGTCCCCGAGCTGCACGACGCCTTCGGCAAGGCGTTCGAAGAGGCCTATTTGCGCTACGAGGACCGGGCCGCAAGGGGGGAGCTCAAGCTTTTCAAGAAGATCCCCGCGCTGCAGCTCTGGCGCAAGATGCTCAGCATGCTGTTCGAGACCGGGCATCCTTGGATCACGTTCAAGGACCCGTGCAACCTGCGCAGCCCGCAGCAGCATGCGGGCGTCGTGCACAGTTCCAATCTGTGCACCGAGATCACGCTGAACACCTCGGGCGACGAGATCGCGGTCTGCAATCTGGGCTCGGTCAATCTGGTCGCGCACCTGACCGAGCGCGGGCTCGACTTCGAAAAGCTGCGGCGCACCATACACACCGCGATGCGCATGCTCGACAACGTCATCGACATCAACTATTACGCGGTCGACAAGGCGAGAAATTCGAACCTGCGCCATCGGCCCGTCGGCCTCGGGATCATGGGCTTCCAGGATTGCCTGCACCGGCTGCGCATCGCGTATGCCTCGCCCGAGGCGGTCGAGTTCGCCGACCGCTCGATGGAGATGGTGGCCTACTGCGCCTACCATGCCTCGACCGAGCTGGCCGAGGAACGCGGCCGCTACGGCTCGTTCGAGGGCTCGCTGTGGGACAGCGGCGTGCTGCCGCAGGACACGCTCGACATCCTGGCCGCGGAGCGCGGCGGATACGTCGAGGTCGACCGCTCGGCCACCCTCGACTGGGATGCGCTCAGGGCGCGCATCAAGCAGCACGGGATGCGCAATTCGAACTGCCTCGCGATTGCGCCGACCGCGACCATTGCCAATATCGTCGGGGTTTCGGCCTCGATCGAGCCCACCTACCAGAACCTGTACGTGAAATCCAATCTGTCGGGCGAGTTCACCGTGGTGAACGAGTACCTGGTGTCCGACCTGAAGAGCGCCGGCCTGTGGGACGAAGTCATGATCGCCGACCTCAAGTACTTCGACGGCAACCTGGCGCGCATCGACCGGGTCCCCGCCGATCTGCGCAGGCTGTACGCGACTGCCTTCGAGACGGAGCCGAAATGGCTGGTCGAGGCGGCGGCGAGGCGGCAGAAGTGGATCGATCAGTCGCAGTCGCTGAACATCTACATGGCGGGCGCTTCGGGGCGCAAGCTGGACGAGACCTACAAGCTGGCCTGGATCCGGGGCCTGAAGACCACCTACTACCTGCGGGCGATGGGCGCTACCCATGCCGAGAAGTCGACCGTCAACTCGGGCCAGCTGAACGCCGTGCCGGCCGACGGCGTGACGGCGATGGCGGCGGGCCAGGCCGAGCCGGCGTTCTGCTCGATCGACAATCCGGAGTGCGAGGCGTGCCAATAAGAAGCGGGAATGAGGAGCGGACGCCATGCTGAGCTTTGAGGACGAAGGAAAATTGAATTCGATACCGGGGCTTTCGCTCCAGACCAAGAAGGGGTTCGTGCCGGCGTCCGGCGGCGTTCCCGAGGCGGATGCACGGTTCGCGGCCGGCAACGAGTTCCGCCGCATTTCGGTCGAGGACAAGTCGATCATCAACTCCAAGGCGGACGTGAACCAGCTCGTTCCGTTCAAGTACAAGTGGGCCTGGGAGAAGTACATCGCCGCCTGCGCCAATCATTGGATGCCGCAGGAGGTCAACATGAGCCGCGACATCGCGCTCTGGAAGGACCCCGGCGGCCTGACCGAGGACGAGCGGCGCGTCGTCACGCGCAATCTGGGCTTTTTCGTCACCGCCGACTCGCTGGCGGCGAACAACATCGTGCTCGGAACCTACCGGCACATCACCGCGCCGGAGTGCCGGCAGTACCTGCTGCGCCAGGCGTTCGAGGAAGCCATCCATACCCACGCCTACCAGTACATCGTCGAGTCGCTCGACCTGGAGGAGGGCGAGGTTTTCAACGCCTATCACGAGATTCCGTCGATCCGGGAAAAGGACGAGTTTCTGATCCCGTTCATCGACATCCTGACCGACCCGGGCTTCAAGACCGGCACGCCGGAAAGCGATCAAAAGCTGCTCAAGAGCCTGATCGTGTTTTCGTGCCTGATGGAGGGGCTGTTCTTCTACGTCGGCTTCACCCAGATCCTGTCGCTTGGCAGGCAGAACAAGATGACCGGCGCGGCCGAGCAGTACATGTACATCCTGCGCGACGAGTCGATGCATTGCAATTTCGGCATCGACATGGTCAATCAGATCAAGCTCGAAAACCCACATCTGTGGACGCCCCAGTTCCGCGAGGAACTGCACCAGCTGTTCCGCAAGGCGGTCGATCTGGAGTACCGCTACGCGGAGGACACCATGCCGCGCGGCGTGCTCGGATTGAATGCCCCGATGTTCAAGGAATACCTGCGCTACATCTGCAACCGGCGCTGCCAGCAGATCGGCCTCGATACGCTTTACCCCGGGGCGAGCAATCCCTTCCCCTGGATGAGCGAAATGATCGACTTGAAGAAGGAGCGAAATTTCTTCGAGACCAGGGTGATCGAGTATCAGACTGGCGGGGCACTGAGCTGGGACTGATCCCGGCTCTTTTTTTATCGCGCACCGGAGCGCCACAGGAGATGAGCAAGATGCACCGAGTGACCGACTGCAAGGCCGAAGAAGACTACAGGCTCTGGCTGCGCTTCGAGGACGGCCTGGAAGGAAGCGTTTTTCTCGGCAACCTGCTCGAAATCGGCGCCTTCAGGCTCTGGCGCGACGTGCGGGAGTTCGAAAAAGTGAGCGTAGACCCGGAATCAGCGACGGTGACGTGGGAAGGCGGTATCCGGCTCGACCCGGACATCCTCTATCACGACCTCGCCGCGAGGGTCGAGCGATGAAGCGCAGGGACCAAGCATTCAGTCCGTCCGGGGAAATGGTTTCCCCGGCGGTTGAATAGTCCGGGCCAGCATGGCCGGGCTTCCTTTGTAACTACTATCAAGGAGATAGTTATGGCAACGAAGAAAAAAGCGAAGAAAGCGAAGAAGCCCGCTAAGAAAAAGAAGGCTGCGAAAAAGAAGAAGAAGAAGGCATCTAAGAAACCTGCCAAGAAGAAGAAGGCAGCGGGTAAAAAGAAAGCCAAAAAAAAGAAAAAAGCAGCTAAGAAAAAGCCTAAAAAAGCTGCCAAGAAAAAGAAAGCGGCGAAGAAACCCGCGAAACCTAAGGCCAAGCCTGCGGCCAAAATGACGTCGGTCGAAGTATCGCCGCCGTCAACCGCTGCGACTCCCGGCGCGAGAACCGCGCTGAATCCAGCAGCCGCATGGCCGTTTCCAACCGGCTCTCGGCCGTAACCGGGAACCGATTGGCAACGTGGTGAGGGGCGAGAGCCCTTCACCTGGCCCTTGAAGCTGAGCGGACCGCCTTGGTCGTTTGGCCATGACGGAAAGACTAAGGTCGGTCCGCGAAGCTTCCCTTGAACCCGGCCGAGAAATCGGTCGGGCTCAACCTCGCAACGCTATTTTACCGGCGCGGTGATCCTCCCGACAAAGAAAAAGCAGTTCCGGAACAGGCGGTTCGCACGGGGTCGTGAAGTCATTCCCCGGTGAAGGCGAAGTTGTTGACTCCACACAGAATTTTACGTTAGTATCCGTTTCGCTGCACTGCAGCAAGGGCCGCTGGAAGTATCCTTCCACCCACAGGCCAAGCCGGGTTTATCCCGGAGTCTGAATATGCTCCCTCGTGAACTTTTGCCTTCCAACAAGGCGCGCTCACAGGCGCGGAAGGCGGGGTCCGGCGGGCGGCACGATGAGCAAGGAGGTGCAGGATGGAACTAGCAAGCAATATGATGGGGGGCGGCGCAGCGATGCGCGTGCCCGGGCTTTCGGGCGTAGTCCGGCTTCTTTCCCTCGCGCGCGGAGTGTTCGCGCTGATCGGCCTGAGCGCAGTGCTGGTGGTCGCGGTGCCGGCGTCGCGCGACGTGCTGATGCGGCAGGCCGACGCGATCGCACGCGCCAATCAGTCGGTTGCCGATAGCGCAACCTTGGCGGCTGGCACGATTCAGGTCGCCGCGCCGGTGCACTCGAAGCAGGAGCAGGAAGCGGTCACTGCGTTCATCGCCAAGCGCTACCGCGTGGCGGATGAGGCCGTGGCGGGCTTCGTTGCGGCGGCTTATCGGGCCGGGCACCAGTTCACGGTTGACCCGCTGCTGATCCTCGCCGTGATGGCGGTCGAGTCGCGCTACAACCCTGTGGCCGAAAGCGTGGTCGGCGCCAAAGGGCTGATGCAGGTGCTGCCCAGGTTCCACCTGGACAAGCTCGAGGCGCACGGGGGCGAAGAAGCTTTGCTGGATCCCGACGTAAATATCGAAGTGGGGACTCAGATCCTGCGCGAGTACCTGCGCCGCTTCGGCCAGACCGTGACCGCGCTGCAGCAGTACGCCGGCGCCATGGACGAGCCGAACACCGAATACGCCAATAAGGTGCTCATGGAGCGATCGCGCCTGCAAGCGGCGCTGCGCCGCGTGCACCACAAGTCCTAGACGCGCCCTCCGGGCGCGAGGATCAGGCGCCGGCGCAGAAGCGTGCGATGCGCTGCGCCCCTTCGCGCAGGTCCTGCATGCTGCGCGTATAGGCAAAGCGCAGGAAATTCCGGGTCTGGTTGAGGCCGAAGTCGACTCCGGGAGTGGCGGCAACCCCGCCGCGCTCGAGCAGACCGAGCGCGAAGCGCTTGGCGTCCCGGTCCAGGGCCGAGCAGTCGGCGTAGACGTAGAAGGCGCCGTTGGGGGTGCAGGGGACCGCAAGCCCGGCGCGCCGCAACTCGGGCACCAGAAAATCGCGCCGCCGCTCGAATTCCCTGCGCCGGCCTTCCAGGATCTCCAGTGCCGGCGGCTCGAACGCCGCCAGGGCAGCGTGCTGCGCGGCGGCCGACGGACAGATGAAGAGGTGTTGCGCGATGTTCTCGAATGCGCGCGTGTCCGCTTGCGGAAGCACCGCCCAGCCCAGCCGCCAGCCGGTCATGCAGAAGTACTTCGAGAAGCTGTTCACCAGGACGACCTCGCCCGGCAGATCGAGCGCCGTTGACGGCGCCTCGCCGTAGACCAGCCCCTGGTAGATCTCGTCGACGATGAGCACGCCGTCGCGCTCGGCGATGAACTGCGCGATGCGGCGCAGCTCGTCGCGTGCGAGCAAGGTTCCGCTCGGGTTGGACGGCGAGCCGACCAGCAGCGCGCGGGTCTTCGCGCTCCAGGCGCGTCGCACCGAGTCGAGGGTCGGCTGGAACGCCGACTCGGTCCCGACTTCAATGGCCCTGGGCACGCCTTCGAAGGCGCGCACGAACTGCCGGTAGCCCGGATAGCCGGGGTCCGGAACGAGGACCTCGTCGCCCGGGTCGACGTATAAGGCGAGCACGAGCAGCAGCGCGCCGGAGGCGCCGGCGGTGACCGCGATGCGCGAAGCGGGAACCGTGACGCCGTAGCGGCTCGCGTAGTGCGCGGCGATCGCCTCGCGCAGCGCGGACAGTCCGAGCGCGGGGGTGTAGGCGGTCAATCCCTCGCGCAGGGCGCGCACCCCGGCTTCGACCACCGGCTCGGGCGCGGTGAAATCGGGCTCGCCGATCTCCATGTGAATCACCCGCTGGCCCGCGTCCTCGAGCGCGCGCGCGCGCGACTGCACCTCCATGACCTCGAACGGGTGGATTTCCGCGGCGCGGCGTGAGGTGTGGTTGCGGGGTCGAATAACGCCACAGATTATACGGACAATCGGCTCGCCGCCGTCCCGGCGCGGGAGGAACGCGACAACGGGTGCGCTATAATTTCCCTCCCTCCTGGAGCCGAACGTGGACGAGCAACTGAAGAAGAGCGCGCTCGAGTATCACCGTTTGCCGCGCCCGGGCAAGATCTCGATCCTGCCGACCAAGCAGCTCACCAACCAGCGCGATCTGGCGCTGGCCTATTCGCCCGGCGTGGCCGCCGCGTGTCTCGAGATCGTGCGCGACCCCGCCGAGGCAGTCAACCTGACCTCGCGCGCCAACCTCATCGGTGTGGTCACCAACGGCACCGCGGTGCTCGGCCTGGGCGCCATCGGCCCGCTCGCGGCCAAGCCGGTCATGGAGGGCAAGGCGGTGCTGTTCAAGAAGTTCGCGGGCATCGACTGTTTCGACATAGAACTCAACGAGCGCGATCCCGACAAGCTGGTCGAGATCATCGCCGCGCTCGAGCCGACCTTCGGCGGAATCAATCTCGAGGACATCAAGTCGCCGGAATGCTTCCTGATCGAGCGCAAACTGCGCGAGCGGCTCAAGATCCCCGTTTTCCACGACGACCAGCACGGCACCGCGATTATCGTCGGCGCCGCGATCCTGAACGGGCTGCGGGTCGTCGGCAAGGAGCTGGCGAAGGTGAAGCTCGTCACCTCGGGCGCGGGGGCGGCCGCACTCGCCTGTCTGGATCTGCTGGTGAAGATGGGAATGTCGGTCGAGAACATCACGGTGACCGACATCAACGGCGTGGTCTACCGCGGGCGCAAGGAGGAGATGGACCCGGACAAGTCGCGCTACGCGAAAGAAACGGACGCGCGCACGCTGACCGAGGTGCTCGCGGGCGCGGACGTCCTGCTCGGCCTCTCGGCCGCGGGCGTGGTGAAGCCGGAGATGGTCGAGAAGATGGCCGAGCGGCCGCTGATCCTGGCGCTCGCCAATCCCGAGCCGGAGATACGGCCGGAGCTGGCCAAGCAGGTGCGGCCGGACGCCGTCATCGCAACGGGGCGCTCCGACTATCCGAATCAGGTCAACAACGTGCTGTGCTTTCCGTTCATCTTCCGCGGCGCGCTGGACGTGGGCGCGACCGGCATCACGACGGAAATGGAGCTCTCGGCGGTGCACGCTATCGCGGATCTGGCGCAGGCCGAAACCTCCGAGCAGGTCGCGCAGGCCTACGGCATCGAGTCGATAAGCTTCGGCCCCGAATACCTGATACCGAAACCGTTCGACCCGCGCCTGATCGCGCGCATCGCGCCGGCCGTCGCCAAGGCCGCGATGGATTCGGGCGTCGCGACCCGCCCGCTCGCGGATCTCGAAGCCTATCGGGAATCCCTGACGCAGTTCGTGTACCACTCCGGTCTGATCATGAAGCCGCTGTTCTCGGCGGCCAAGGCGGCGCCCAGGCGCGTCGTCTACGCCGAAGGCGAGGACGAGCGGGTGCTGCGCGCGGTGCAGATCGTCGTCGATGAGGGCATCGCCAAGCCGGTGTTGATCGGGCGCCCGGGCGTGATCGAGCAGAGGCTCGAGCGTCTGGGGCTGCGCATGCGCCCCGGGCGCGAGTTCGATCTGGTCAACCCGGAGTACGATCCGCGCTACCGCGACTACTGGAGCACCTATCACCAGCTCACCGAGCGCAAGGGAGTTTCGCCGGAGTACGCGAAGATCGAGATGCGGCGCCGCAATACCCTGATTGGCGCGATGCTCATTCTCAAGGGCGAAGCCGACGCCATGCTGTGCGGCACCTTCGGCACGCACGCCCTGCACCTGCGCTACGTGGATCAGGTCATCGGACTGCGCCCCGGCGTCACGCACTACGCGGCGATGAACGCGCTGATGCTGCCCAAGCGCATGGTGTTCATCTGCGATACCTACGTCACGGCCGACCCCGACGCGGAGCACATCGCCGAAATGACGATCCTCGCCGCGGAGGAGGTGCGTCGCTTCGGGCTGATGCCCAAGGTGGCGCTGCTGTCGGCCTCCAACTTCGGCTCGGTGAGGCTGCCTTCCGCGGTGAAGATGCAGAAGGCGCTCGCGATCCTGCAGGAACGCGCGCCCGAACTCGAGGTCGAAGGTGAAATGCACGGCGACGCGGCACTGTCGGAGGAGATTCGTCTCAAGGTGTTCCCGCGCTCGCGCCTCAAAGGCGAGGCGAACCTGCTGATCATGCCGACGCTCGACGCGTCCAATATCGCCTTCAACCTGCTCAAGACCGCGTCCGGCGACGGCGTCACCATCGGGCCGATCCTGCTCGGCGCCGCGCGCACGGTGCATATCCTCACGCCGTCGGCGACCGTGCGCCGCATCGTCAACATGACCGCGCTGACCGTGGTGGACGTGAACGCGCCGCGCGGCCAGGACCAGAGCCTGTTCTAGCGCGGTCTCGAACCAGGCATGGTGAGCGCAGACTCCGCGGCAAACGTCGCCCCGTTTCCGGGGCCTGCGCGCTCGCGCGCCGGCCTGGTGCTCACCGGAGGCGGCGCGCGCGCGGCCTACCAGGTCGGCGCGATCAAGGCGGTGCACGAGGTCCTCGGCCGCCCCGCGAAGAACCCGTTCCCGATCGTCTGCGGCACGTCCGCGGGCGCGATTAACGCCGCTATGCTCGCCGCGCAAGCCGACGATTTCAATGCCGCGGTCGCGACCCTGCTCGAGCAATGGGAGCACATGCGCTGCAGCAAGATCTACCGCACCGACAGCTGGAGCATCGCCAAGAGCGGTGCGCGCTGGCTGTCGTCGATGATGCTGGTTTCGAACCGTAATCCGGTCTCGCTGCTCGACAACACGCCGCTAAGGAAAACGCTGGAAAAAGGACTGTCGTTCGAGCGCATCCAGCAGAACATCGACTCGGGCGCGCTCTACGCGGTGTGTGTTACCGCCTCCGGCTACACCTCGGGCCAGAGCGTTTCCTTCTTCCAGGGCGGCTCGGGCCTCGAGGGATGGGAGCGCAACCAGAGGATCGGCGCCGCGGTATCGATGAAGCTGGAATACCTGCTCGCCTCTTCGGCATTGCCGTTCATATTTCCCGCGGTCAAGGTGCATCGCGAGTACTTCGGCGACGGCTCGATGCGCCAGATCGCGCCCGTGAGCCCGGCGCTCCACCTGGGCGCTGACCGCGTCCTGGTGGTGGGCACGGGACGCCAATCGGTCGAGCAGGCGCGCGCGCGCTCCAACATTTATCCGTCGCTGGCGCAGGTCGCGGGCCATGCGCTGAACAGCATCTTCCTCGACAGCCTGATGGTCGACATCGAAAGGCTGCAACGAATCAACCGAACGCTTGATGCGATTCCGCCGGAAGCGCGCACGAGCGGCAGCGTGCCGCTGCGGCCGATCAAGGTCCTGTTCATCGCGCCTTCGCAGCCGATCGAGCGCGTCGCGGCGCGCTTCCTGCACGAGCTTCCGCGCTCGGTGCGGTTCCTGCTGCGTCCCACCGGGGCGCTCAGCCGCTCGGGGTCGAACCTGGCGAGCTACCTGCTGTTCGAGGCGCCGTTTTGCAGGGCGCTCATCGATCTCGGCTACCAGGACACGCTCGAGCGCGAAGCGGACGTGCGCGCATTCTTCGAGGGCGTCTAGGCGCGCGGCCCGTGCGCGCGAACCGAATTCGGGAGAACCCATGTCAGACAGCAATCCGTCCCAGGATCCATTCGAGATGTTCCGCCGGCTGTGGGGCCCGCTTGGGGTGCCCGTTCCCGGCATGGCGATGCCGACGCTCGATCCGCAGGAGGTCGAAAAGCGCATCGCCGAGCTGCGCTCGGTCGAGGGCTGGCTGACGCTGAACCTGAACATGGTGCGCTTCTCGATCCAGGGCCTCGAGCTGCAGAAATCGGCCCTGAACGCGATGCACGGCGGGGCGCAAGGCGCGGCGCTGGCGCCCGCCGGCGCCGACGCGCAGGGCGGCGCCAACCCCATGCTCTGGCCGTGGGCGATGATGCAGCAGGCGATGACGGAAGCCAAAGCCGAATCGAAGGACGAGCCCAAGGACCGGCCGAAGGACGAGCCGAAGGAATGAAACGCTTCGCTTACGCGCACGCCGCCGGCGCCGGCTGGGAGCACTGCGTTGCCGAGTGCGCCGAGGGCATCGGGCGGCCGCAGCAGGGGCTTGGCTTCGTCTATTTCACCGAGGCCCTGGCGCCGCAGGCCGAACGCATCGTCGCCGCGCTGCGCCAGCGCACCGGGGTCGAAGACTGGGTCGGCACCGTAGGCGTGGGGGTGCTCGCGACCGGCGTCGAGTACCAGGAGGAGCCTGCGCTGGTGGCGATGGTCGCCGCGCTCGCGCCGCAGGACTACCGCGTGTTCTCGGGCCGCACGCGGCTGCCGCCGCCGGGCGAGCAGGCGGCGCACTTCGCGGTCGTGCACGCCGACCCGCGCACCCCGGACGTCGCCGGCCTGGTGGCCGACATGGCGTCGAAGGTGGACAGCGGCTATCTGGTCGGCGGCCTGTCCAGCTCGCGCACGCAGACGGTCCAGGTGGCCAACGAGGTCATATCGGGCGGATTGTCCGGGGTCGTGCTCGCGCCCGCGGTCAAGGTCTTCACCCGCCTGACGCAGGGCTGCGCGGCGCTGCCCGCGCCCGGCAGCGCCTCCGGGATCGGCCGCTACCGTGTCACCGCCTGCGAGGAGAACGTCGTCGCCGAGCTGGACGGGCGGCCCGCGCTCGATGTGTTTCGCGAGACGGTGGGCGAGCTGCTCGCGCGCGACCTGCGACGCGCGGCGGAATACGTGCTCGTGGGGCTGCCGGTGCGCGGCTCCGACACCGGGGACTACCTGGTGCGCAACCTGGTGGGCATCGACCCGCGCAACAAGCTGATCGCGATCGGAGACGTCGTCGACCAGGGCGACGAGATCATCTTCTGCAAGCGCGACGCCGCCAGCGCCGACGAGGACCTGCGGCGCATCCTGGGCGAATTGCGCGCCAGCGAACCCGCGCCGCGCGGCGCGCTTTACTACTCCTGCCTCGGGCGCGGCGAGCACATGTTCGGCCGGCGCGGCGCGGAGATGGAACTGGTGCGCGAAGTGCTGGGCGACGTGCCGCTGGTAGGATTCTTCTGTAGCGGCGAGATTTCCCACGACCGGCTGTACGGCTACACCGGCGTTCTTACGATATTTCACTGAGGAGGCAAAGATGGCAAAGGCAATTCGTTTTCACAAGGCCGGAGGGCCCGAGGTTCTGCAGCTCGACGACGTGCAGGTCGGCGACCCCGGGCAGGGACAGGTACGCATCAAGCACACCGCGATCGGGGTCAATTTCGTCGATACCTACCAGCGCTCCGGGCTCTACCCGATGCCGCTGCCGCAGGTGGCGGGCAACGAGGGCGCGGGCGTGGTGGAGGCCGTCGGCGCGGGCGTCACCGACCTCAAGGCGGGCGACCGCGTGACCTATACCGGTCTGATCGGCTCGTATTGCGAGTCGCGCGTCGTGCCGGCCGACCGCTTGGTCAAGCTGCCGCAGGGCATCACCGAGGAGCAGGCCGCTTCGATGCTGCTCAAGGGCCTGACGGTGCACTACCTCATCTTCTCCACCTTCGCCGTGAAGCCGGGCGACACGGTGCTCTGGCACGCTGCGGCCGGCGGCGTCGGCCTGATCGCCTGCCAGTGGCTCAAGGCGCTCGGCGTTCACACCATCGCCACCGCGGGCTCGGACGAGAAGACCGCGCTCGCCAAGGCGCACGGCGCCGAGCACGTCATCAACTACTCGAAGGAGAACTTCGTCGAGAAGGTCAAGGCCATCACCGGCGGCAAGGGCGTGCCGGTGGTCTACGACGGGGTCGGCAAGGCGACCTGGGAAGGTTCGCTCGATTGCCTGCGCCCGCGCGGCCTGATGGTGACTTTCGGCAACGCCTCCGGCGCGGTGCCGCCGGTCAATCTGGGCATTCTGTCCGCGAAGGGCTCGCTCTACGTCACGCGCCCGACGCTCGCCACCTACATTGCCAGCCGCGCGGAACTGGTCGAGCGCTCGACCGCGCTGTTCGAGGTGGTGAAGTCCGGCAAGGTCAAGATCGAGACGACGGGGCGCTACAAGTTGGCCGACGCGGCGCAGGCGCACCGCGACCTGGAGTCGCGCAAGACCACCGGCTCGGTCATCCTCACGCCGTGAGGCGGCGTCCCGGAGCCGCATGCGCGCCAGGCTGATTCACGCCCGAGCGGTCGAGCTCGACGTGGAGGAGCTGCGCCGGCGCCTTGCGGCTCCCGGTCCCGGCGCCGAGGCGCTGCTGGGAGACCCGGGCGTGGAAGGCGGGGGCGCCGGGCTCACGCGCGCATCGGTGCTGATGCCGATCGTCGAGCGCGAACAGGAGCTGATGATGCTGTTCACGCGCCGCACCGCGCAGCTGCGCAGCCACTCCGGGCAGATCAGCTTTCCCGGCGGACGGGCCGAGCCCGCGGACCCGACGCCCGAGTCCACCGCGCTGCGCGAGACGCAGGAGGAGATCGGTCTCACCCCGGACAGGGTGCGGCTGCTCGGCCGCCTCGGGGACTACAGTACCCGCACCGGCTACCGCATCACGCCGGTGGTCGGCGCGGTGGCGGCGCCGTTCGAGCTGCGGCCCGACGCGGGCGAGGTGGACGAAGTGTTCGAGGTGCCGCTGTCGTTTCTGCTCGACCCGCACAATCACCAGCGGCATTCGCGCGTGTTCGAGGGCGAAACGCGCTGGTTCTACGCCATTCCCTACCGCGACTACTACATCTGGGGCGCCACCGCGGGCATGCTGGTCAATTTCTACCGCCATCTATGCTATCTTGACGCGTCTCCGAGACCATCGGTGTCATGAGCGTCATTGCGATCATCGCTGCGCTGGTCCTCGAGCAGTGGCGTCCGCTCGGTGACCGCAAGCTGTACTTCAACGTGCTGGCCGACGTGGCCGATCGCGTGGAACGCGCGTTCAACGCGGAGCAAGGCGGGCACGGCCTGATCGCCTGGCTGGTGGCGGTGCTGCCTGCGGTCGTGGCGGCGCTCGCGCTGCATGTGCTGCTGCGCATGGCGAGCCCGCTGCTCGGGCTGCTGTTCGACGTCGCGGTGCTCTACCTGACGCTCGGCTTCCGGCAGTTCAGCCACTCGTTCAGCGCGATCCAGAGCGCGCTCAAGTCGGGCGAGCTCGACCGTGCGCGCGAGTTGATCGCCGACTGGCGCGGCGAACCGGTGCTGCCGCGTACGCGCGAAGAGATCGTGCGCCTGTCGGTCGAGGAGGCGCTGCTCGCCTCGCACCGGCACGTGTTCGGCGTGCTGCTGTGGTACGTGCTACTTCCGGGCCCGAGCGGGGCGATCCTGTACCGGCTGGCCGTGTTCCTTGGCCGGCGCTGGAGCGGCCTGGGAGCGTTCGGCGAATTCGCGCAACGCGCGCTGTACGTCCTCGAGTGGCCGGCCGTGCGGCTGACCGCGGCCGCGTTCGCGGTGGTGGGAGACTTCGAGGACGCGGTCTACTGTTGGCGCTCCCAGGCCCGCACCTGGCCCGACCCGAACGCGGGCGTGGTGCTCGCCGCCGGCGCCGGCGCGATGGGGGTCCGGCTCGGCATGCCGCTCGCGGCCGACGACGGCCGCCCGCGCCCCGAGCTGGGCGTGGGCGAGGACGCGGACGTGCCGGCGCTGGACGCGACGATCGGGCTGCTGTGGCGCGCGCTCGTGGTCTGGGTATTCGTCCTGATCCTGCTCTCTGCCGGGCGTCTGCTCGTCTAGCGCCGCCGCGGCGCTCAGTCGCTGCGGAACGCGCCGCAGCGCCAGCACTGCGTGAACTGGGCTTCCGAGACTTCGCCGCAGCCGGCGCAGCGCCAAAGGCGGCCGCGCTCTTCCGGCCGCAGAGTGCCCAGGCGCAGGATGCGATCGGCGCGCTCGGCGTTCGCGTCGTCGACCACCCAGAGCTCGATCTGGCATTCGATCGGCGGCAATTGACCGATCCCGGAGGAGATCAGCTCGTTGCGCACCCGGGCGCGGATGCCCTCCACCTCGAGCAGGTTCTTGGCGTGGTGCACCGCGGCCAGGTTCCAGGAGCTGAAGATGCGCTTCATCTCGCCTCCGCGCCGCCGAGCTCCTGCTGCAGGATGCGCTGGTACAGCGCGAGGCGGCGCGGGTGCACCGCGCCGGAGAGCGTCGCTTCCCGCACCGCGCAGCCCGGCTCGGACAGGTGTCGGCAGTCCTGGAAGCGGCAGCGCGCGGCGTGCGGGCCGAACTCGCGAAAGCACTGCGCGATCTGGCGCGCGCTCAGGCCCGCCAGGCCGAACTCGGACACGCCCGGCGTGTCGACGATCTCGCTTGCGGCGTCGACCACGTACAGCCGCGCGGCCGTGGTCGACTGGCGACCGCTGTCCAGGAAGCGCGATATCTCGCCGATGCGCACCTCGGCCTGGGGCACCAGCGTCTTCACCAGGGTGGATTTCCCCATCCCGGACTGCCCGGCCAGCAGGCTGCGATGGCGCTGCAGATAGGGCAGCAGCGGCTGGGCGTCGCGCTTTCCGACCAGTTCCACCACGGGATAGCCCAGGCCGCGGAACGGCTCGAGCGCGCGCAGCGCGTCCTCGCGCCGGTCGGCGAGGTCGGTCTTGTTGAGCGCGATCAGCGCGGGCAGCCCGGCGAGCTCGGCCGCGCCGAGGAAGCGGCACATCAGCTCGTCGGAAAAGGACGGCTCGCAGGCGACCAGCACCACCACCTGGGTGACGTTCGCGGCCAGGACCTTGGTGCGGTGCCGGCTGGCGCGGGCGAAGACGTTGCGCCGCGGGTCGATCGCCTCGATCACCGCGCGCCCGCCGCCGATCCCGGACAGCATGACGCGGTCGCCGCAGACCGGCTGCAGGTCGCGGCTGCGCGCGGTGGCGCTCAGCAGCTCGCCGCCGTCGCCACGCACCAGGCTTTCGCGGCCGAAGCCTGCGACGACGGTGCCCGCGGGCGCCGGCGCGCTCACTTCGCTAGAGCCCGAACAGTGCGTCGCACTTCGCAGCGCAGATGAAGTCGTTCTCGGACAGCCCGCCGATCGCGTGCGTCGAGTACTCGACGCGGCACTTGTTGTAGCCGACCGTCAGGTCGGGGTGATGATCCTCGCGGTGCGAGACCCAGGCGAGCGCGTTCACGAACGCCATCGTCTGGTAGTAGTTCGAGAACGGGTAGAGCTTGACCAGCCTGCCGTCCTCGATGATCCAGCCCTTGAGCTGCCCCAGCATCTGCGCCGCCTGCTGCGGCGTGTACGGCGCCACGCCGCCCTCGCAGGGCTTGCACTTGCGCTGCGTCAGGTCTTCCATGATCAGCTCCCGGAATGTTGCAGCCGCGCGATGCGGGTGGCCGCCGGCGGATGCGAGTCGTAGAACGCGGAGTGCAGCGGGTCCGGCGTCAGCGTGGCCGCGTTATCCTGGTACAGCTTGACCAGCGCCTTGACCAGCTCGGCCGCGCTGGCATGGGCCGCGGCGTAGGCGTCGGCCTCGTACTCGTGCCTGCGCGAGTACAGGCTGGTGAGCGGGTGCAGAAGGAAGGTGAACACCGGCATCACCAGCACGAACAGCAGCAGTCCGCTCGCCGCGCTCCGGGTCGAGACGTTCAGGCCGCGGTAGAACCAGGCCTGGTCGATCAGTCCGCCGAGCAGCCATAGCAGCGCGAACGAGAACGCGAACAGCAGCAGCACCCGCTTCCAGACGTGATGACGCTTGTAATGCCCGAGCTCGTGCGCCAGCACGGCCTCGACCTCGGGCGGCGCGAGCCGCGCCAGCAGCGTATCGAACAGCACGATGCGCTTGGAGGCGCCGAAGCCGGTGAAGTATGCGTTGCCGTGGCTCGAGCGCTTCGAGCCGTCCATCACGTACAGGCCCTTGGAGCGGAAGCCGCAGCGCGCGAGCAGCGCCTCGATGCGCCCGGCGAGCGTCGGGTCGGCCAGCGGCGTGAATTTGTTGAACAGCGGCGCGATGAAGGTCGGATAGATCAGCAGCACCAGCAAGTTGAAGCCGGTCCAGGTGAGCCAGACGTAGAGCCACCAGTACGTGCCCATCTGGCCCATCAGCCACAGCACGAGCACCAGCAGCGGGATGCCGAGCAGCGCCCCGAGCAACGCCTGCTTCAGCAGGTCGGCGATGAACAGCGCGGGCGTCATGCGATTGAACCCGTAGCGCGCCTCGACTACGAAGGTGCGGTAGACGGTGATCGGCAGCTCGAGCGCGGAGAACAGCACCGCCACCGTGACGATTAGCGCGGTGCCGTGCGCGAGGCCGCCGGACTCGAACACGCGCGCCCACGCGGCGGAGATGAGTTCGGCCAGCCCGCCGAGGGTGAGCGCGAGCAGCGCCCCGGCCCCGATCAGGATGTCGAGCGTGCCGAGGCGCGCCTTGGCGACCGTGTAGTCGGCCGCCTTCTGGTGCGCGGCGAGCGGGATCGTGTCAGAGAAGCTTTCCGGCACCGCCGTGCGATGCGAGCGCACGTGGCGGATCTGGCGCTGCGCGAGCCACAGGCGCACGCCGGTCGCCGCGACCAGCGCGGCGAGGAAGATCCATGTGAAGGCGTTCGGCATGCTGTGAGAGAATAGCGCGGGTTTTCAGTCGGATAAAGGCGAATCGCGGTGGCGCAGGACCAGAACAACCTGATCTGGATCGACATGGAGATGACGGGGCTGCTGCCGGACTCGGATCGCATCATCGAGATCGCGCTGCTGGTCACCGCGCCCGACCTCAGTCTGGTGGCCGAGGGGCCGGCGCTGGTGGTGCACCAGCCCGACGAGGTGCTGGACGCGATGGACAGCTGGAACAAGGGCACCCATGGCCGCTCGGGCCTGATCGACAAGGTCAAGGCCGCGACGCTCGACGAGGCGCAGGCCGAGCGCGCGGCGCTCGAGTTCCTCGCGCAGCACGTGCCGGCGAACGCCTCGCCGATGTGCGGCAACTCGATCTGCCAGGACCGGCGCTTCCTCGCGCGCTGGATGCCGAAGCTCGAGGCGCACTTCCACTACCGCAACCTCGACGTCTCGACGCTCAAGGAGCTCGCCAAGCGCTGGAAGCCGGAGGTGATCAAGGGCTTCGTCAAGCAGAGCAAGCACGAGGCGCTGGCCGACATCCTCGAGTCGATCGAGGAGCTCAAGTACTACCGCCGCACCATCATGTCGATTTAGCGTCGCCGTTTGGCAGCGCGTTCTTTCGGTGCGGCGCCTAGCTCGACGATGAGTTCGATCTCGACCGGGATGCCGTTTGGCAGGGAGCCCACGCCGACCGCCGAGCGCGCGTGCCGGCCGCGCTCGCCGAACACCTCGACCAGCAGGTCGGAGCAGCCGTTGATCACCTTGGGCTGGTCGGCGAACTCGGGCACCGCGTTCACCATGCCGAGCAGCTTCACCACCCGCTTGACGCGGTCCAGGCTGCCGAGCTCGGTGCGCATCACCGCCAGCAGCGCGAGGCCGGTCGAGCGCGCGAACTTGTAGCCCTGCTCGAGGTTGAACTCGCGCCCGAGCTTGCCCGCGGGGCGCAGGCCGTCCACTGCCGAAGGCCCCTTGCCCGCGAGGAAGAGCAGATTGCCGCTGCGCACAGCGTTGACGTAGTTGGCCACCGGAGGCGGTGTCTCCGGCAGCTCGATTCCCAGTTGCCTAAGCCGCCTTTCGGCGCTCATGGCGGGCCGTTTCTTCGCGCTCATCAGAGCGTGACGACCTTGCCCGGGTTCATCAGGTTGTCGGGATCGAACAGGCGCTTGATATCGCGCATCAGGTCCACCGCCTCGCCCAGCTCCTCCTGCATCGAGCCCTGTTTGCCCATGCCTACGCCGTGCTCGCCGGTGCAGGTGCCTTCCATCGACAGCGCGCGCCGCACCAGGCGCTTGTTGAGCGTCTTGGCCAGCTCGAGTTCCTCGGGCTTGTTCGGGTCGATCAGGAAGATGAGGTGGAAGTTACCGTCGCCGATGTGGCCCACCATCGGCACCGGAACGACATAGCTTTTGACGTCTTCCATCGTCTCGTGCACGCATTCGGCCAGGCGCGAGATCGGCACGCAGACGTCGGTAGACAGGGCGCGCGCCCCGGGGCGCGTCTGCATGCAGGCGAAGTAGGCGTTGTGCCGCCCTTCCCACAGCACGTTGCGCTCCTCCGGCCTGGT
>Ga0315540_10000339_pt1 | contig 26145 bp, 18 predicted proteins | sample SalMarSW160110MG_FD_203677 | JGI IMG/M metagenome (GOLD analysis project Ga0315540, IMG submission 203677) | Salt marsh sediment microbial communities from the Plum Island Ecosystem LTER, Massachusetts, United States - Salt Marsh Sediment SW1601-10 ...
GCCTGGAAAACCGATTCAGCTCCTGGCCGTCGTGGAACGTCACCGTGGCACGGGAAACGTCGGGCTGGGTTTCGCCAGGGGCTTCGACCTCGAGGGAGGAGCGTTCGCTTCAACCGTCAGCCACGACAGCCACAACCTGGTTCTGGTCGGTGCCTCTCCGCTGGAAATGAGCCATGCCGCGCGCACTGTGGCGGACATGGGAGGCGGCTTTGCGGTCGTGAGGAAAGGGGAGGTCCTGGCCCGGCTCCCGCTCCCAGTGGGCGGACTCATGAGCCGCGGCGACGCACGGAAGACGGCCTCTGCCCTCGCTGCGGTTCACGATGCGGCCAAGGCCTGCGGATGCAATCTGCCCGCGCCCTTCATGACGCTGGCCTTCCTGGCACTACCCGTCATCCCGTCGTTGAAGCTGACGGACAAGGGGCTCGTGGACGTGGACAAGTTCGAGCTGGTGCCGCTGGCTCTCTGAGAAGGCGGGCCGCCGGCCGGAGCAAAGTCGGCGTGTATGGTGTGGTCTTCCTGCACGCTGTAGAAGATATAACTCGACGTCGCCCCCACGGATTGACCGTCCACGAGCACATCCGAGACTGCGTAGCCGGTCTCGGGCGTGATCGAGAAAACTTGGTAGTTCCCCTGGACGACGGAGACATCGCCCGAGGGGGAGATGGACCCGCCCGATCCGCTGGTGGCCGAGATCGTGAAGATTGACGGCACGTCAGGGACGAAGGTCACGGCGATGGTGTGATCCGTCTGCACGTCGTGGAAGGTGTACGGGCTTACCGGGCCCACCGACGTCCCGTCGACGACGACGTCGCCGGTGCGGTACCCCGGATCGGGCATCATGATGAAGGCCAGGTCGTTCCCCCTGAACACGTGCACCGTCCCCGAAGGCGCGATGGAACCATTACCCGTAACGCTGGTCGTAACGGTGAGCGTGTCCGGTTCGAAAACGGCTTCGATGGTATGGTCCGCGGCTACTCCGGAGAAGGTGTAGGTGTCGATCGCTCCCTGGGAAACGCCGTCCACGAGAAGGTCGGCGATCCGGTACTCGGGGTCAGGCGCGAGCGTGAATACCTTATCCCCGCCGGGCGGGACCGTTACGTTCCCGACCGGGTCGATGGAACCACCCGTCGTGGAGGTCGCCTTGATCAGATAAGCGGCGCGCGAAAAGGTGGCATGGATGGTGTGATCCTTGTCCACGCCGGTAAAGGTGCTGATCGTTGTGGGGCCAATGGAGATTCCATCTATCTGCACATCCTGCACTTGGTACAGAGGGGCGGGGGTGATGGTGAAGGCCTGGTCGCCGCCCGGCAGGACGGTCGTGGCTCCGCTCGGATCGATCGTCCCCCCGGGTCCGGCCGTGGCCGTTATCAGAAAGGCGCCGGGCACGTCCCGGGCGAAGGTTGCGAGAATCGTGTGGTCGGTCTGGACGGTCGTGAATGTGTAAACTCCGACGGGCCCCACGGGCACGTCGTCGACCTTCACGTCGACGACGTGATAACCGACGTTCGGCGTGATCACCACCGGCTGATCGGTTCCCGCCTGTACGACCAGTGCTCCTGCGGGAGCGACATGTCCTCCGGGGCCAGCCAGGGCGCTCACGATGAAGGCACCGGGCGGTCTCACTGAAAACACCGCCCGCAGGGTGTGATCGGCCTGAACGTCCTCGAATGAATATGTTGCGAAGGGCCCGATCGATGCGTCGTCTACCAGGACGTCATCGAGGAAGTTCCCGGCATCCGGGGTCATCGCAAACGTGATGCCTGCGCCGCGGGCCAGCGAAACGGCTCCGGAGGGGTCCACGCTTCCGCCCGTGCCGGCGGAGGCGGCTATGGTAAATTCGGCGCGCTCGAAGGCGGCGGCTATGGTGTGGTCGGTCTGTATGTCCGTGAAGTGGTAGGACAAGACGCGTCCCACGGAAATCCCGTCAACGGTGACGTCCTTCACGCCGAAGCCCGGGTCCGGGGTGATGGCGAGGACAAGATCGTCTCCCTGATAAACGGTTACGGGCCCCGCCGGCGAAATGGCCCCTCCCGGGCCCGCGGAAGCCGAAACGACGTGCGTGATACGGACGAAGACGGCACTTATGGTGTGATCGGAGCGGACATCCATGAAAGTGTAGGCCGGGACGGGGCCGATCGAAGCGCCGTCCACGCTGACGTCCGCGATTTGATAGCCGGGGTTCGGCGTAATAGTGAAGGCCAGGTCGTCACCCTGGGTGACCGAAATCGTCCCCGAGGGGGAGATGACGCCGCCGGGACCTGCGGAAGCCCTGAGGGCATAGGTCGGAACGACGGCGGTGATCGTCCGGGAACAAAAAACGGTCTGGTCCCCGGAGGTCACCGTGAGGCGCGCCTCGAAGGCTCCGGCGTTCTGATAGACGTGGCTCGGCGAGGCTACGGTGGCTTGCTCTCCGTCCCCGAAGTTCCAGGTGTACGTGTAATGGCCGTCACCGCCTTCGGAGGAGGTGGAAAACAGGACGGTCAGGGGAGCGACCCCCACGGTGGGGACGGCCTGGCACGACACGAGAAGCTCCGGATAACCTGCATTCACGTCTACCGAAACGACGACCGTCCCTCCCATGGCGTCGGTCACCGTGAGCGTGGCTGAATAGTCGCCCTGGTCCACGTAGGTGTGGTCCGGGGATTTGGAGACCGAAGAAGTCCCATCGCCGAAAGACCACGCGTACGCGTAAGGAGGCGCACCGCCCGATGCGGCGCCTTGAAATGCTACGTCGAGCGGTGCGCGGCCGGTATTGCGATCGGCGGTTGCGGAGGCCTGGAGGTCGAAATCGAGCGGTGCCTCGTCGGTGGCTTTCACCACGCCGCGCACCTTGAGCACTATCCTTCCCCGGACATCGCCTCTCTGCGAGGCAAGGGCCGCCACGTCCGACGGCACCGAAAGGTGAACCGTATTGGATCCCGGCTGCAGCAGGACCTCCTTAGGGGGCATCTTGACCTTCTTCTTGCCCCGCTCATCCATGAACTTGATCTTGATCTTCGCGGTCCTGGCCGCGCTTTTCGGACTGAAGACGCTGATATCCAGGCCGCTGTTTCTCGTCGTGTAAAGCAGGGACGGCTTCACCTGAAAGGCCACCGACCATTGGGAGCCGAGAGACGCCGCCTCTCTGGGCAGGAGGGTGGACTCGACCTCTTTCGAAACGACGGACCCGTCATCCTGGGTCAGCAGGAACCGCAGGGTAAAGTCGTCGTAAAGCGGCACCACGTCGAAGCTCTCCGGCCGTAGCCGGACCGTCACCTCGTTGCCGCCGGCGCTCAGTGAAACCCGCTGGTTTGACAAAAGGATTTCACCGCCGTCCCCGGGATGCATCAGGTAGACGGCCAGCCGCCCGCCCGAAGCTGACGGCGCGTAAACCATACATGTGACGGGCGTTGGGTCAACGGCCGATACGTAGGCCGGCTGCACGACCGTCATCGGCTCGGGACCCGGAGGGGAGGCCGGCAGAGCCAGCGAGAGTGAAAGGTGCAATACGGCAATTGAAAAGATGGCGAACAGTCGCTTCATGGCAGGCATCCCCCTTGCTAGAATGTTCCCCTACGTGTTCTGGTCACCAATTTTAACACGCTTTTTTTCGGGGGCTCTCACCCCCGGGACGAGCTTTTGTCGACCGTCCCATCACGTGCTATCCTGAACTTCATCGGACAGGGGGTAGCATGCCCAAAGCGACGCGAGTGGAAAAGACCATTCTTCCCAACGGCTTGACGGTAGTCGTCGAGCGTATGCCGCACTATCCTTCCGTGACGGCCGGCGTATGGGTCGAGAGCGGATCGCGCCAGGAGACCCCGGCCACCAACGGTGCCAGCCACTTCGTGGAGCACCTCGTTTTCAAGGGAACCCCGACCCGGACCTACACCGACATCTACAAGAGCTTCGACAGGATGGGTGGCGTCCTGGACGCCTTCACGTCCAGGGAGATCATGGGCTTCTATTTTCGCGTTCAGAAGGCCCACTTTCCCGAGGCCTTCGAGGTCCTGGGAGACATGCTGGTCAACGCGGCCTTCCCGGAGAACGAACTCGAGCGGGAGCGCGGGGTCATCCTGGAAGAGATTAAGATGGTCAACGACACGCCCTCCGACCTGGTCGGAGACCTCTTTCTCGCCAGGGCCTACCCGGGCCATCCTCTCGGGCGGCCGGTGCAGGGGACGGTGGGATCGGTTTCGGTCATGACCCGGGCCATCGTCATGAGGCACTACAGGAACATGATGCAGCCTCGGAACATGGTCGTTACGGCCACGGGCGACACGACGCTGAAGGAAACCCGCGAACTGGTCGCCGGTCTCCTCGGCGGTCTGAGAAACAAGGCGCTCCGACCTCTCAAGGTTCCGTCGTTCAAGAGCGGTCAGGACGTTTTCAAGAGAAACCACTTGGAACAGGCACAGATCGTGATGGGCTTCGGCGCCGAGCCGGCCTCCGGGCCCAACCGCCACGTACTCATGGTTCTCGCCAACTGCCTCGGAGGAACCATGTCCTCCCGGCTGTTCACGGAAATCCGGGAGAAGCGGGGGCTGGTCTATTCCATTTCGGCCGAGCACTTGGGGTTCACCGACACTGGGCTCCTGAGCATCCAGGCCGCCACGAGTCACTCCAAAGCCGAGGCGACGGTGCGGGAGACGATCGACGTCCTGAAGGACGTCATCGAAAACGGTCTTTCAGAAGAAGAGATCGAAATCGCGAAAGACAACCTCATCGGAGGCATGATCCTCTCCCTGGAATCCCCCGCCGCCCGCATGGGCCGCCTGGCCCGGAACGAGCTCTACTTCGGAGAACAGCGGTCGGCGAAGGAGATGATCGACGGCATCGGGAGAGTCACGGCGAAACGGGCCGCGCGCGAGGCCAGAAGGCTCTTCACGGCGGACAACGCGCTGGTGTGTGTCATGGGGCGGTCCTCGACCCTGAAAGGGGACGTCCTCTCACCGTTGTCGGGGCGGACGTGATAACCGCTAAGGTCAAGAGGTTGCCGCATGCGAGAGGTCTGTCCCTGCCCGCGAGGGCGACGGAAGGCGCCGCGGGTATCGACCTGTGCGCCGCCCTGGAGGATCCCGTCGAACTCCCCCCCGGTGCGCGCAAACTCATTCCGACCGGCTTCGTCTGGGAAATTCCGCAGGGTTACGAAGGCCAGGTCCGGCCCCGGTCCGGTCTCGCCCTCAAACACGGCCTCACGCTTCTCAACGCACCGGGCACCATCGACTCTGATTACAGGGGAGAGGTGTGCGTCATACTGTGCAACCTGGGAGAGATCCCTTTCGTCGTGGAGCGCGGCATGCGGATCGCCCAGATGGTGGTGGCGCCGGTGACGATGTGCGGCGTCTCCGAAGCAGGGGATCTCACGGTGTCCCGGCGCGGCGATGGGGGATTCGGTCACACGGGAGGCATGGGCTGATGAGCCTCCGGGTGCAGGTCCTGGCCTCAGGGTCGACGGGGAATGCGGCCCTTTACACGTCCGGCGGGACCAGGCTTCTCGTGGACTGCGGTCTCTCGGCGAGGCGCGTGACGCACCTTCTTCGCTCGGTGGGCGTCGAACCGGATGACCTTTCCGGCATTCTCGTGACGCACGAGCACACCGACCACGTACAGGGCCTTCGCGTCTTTCTCAAGAAGAGGAGGATACCCCTCTTCGTCGCGCCCGAGTGCCTTGAAAACAGGGCCTTCGAAGAAATAGAGCCCGGTTGTTTCGAACCGGTCAGGGGCGGCGTCCGAATGCAGATCGGGGACATCGCGGTCACGCCTTTTCCCCTCCCCCACGACGCCAGGAAATGCTTCGGCTACGTTCTGGAGGCGGGAGGCGTGAAAGCCGTTCAGGCGACGGATCTCGGGACGCCGACCGCGCTCGTGCGGGAGCGCGTAAAGGACGCCCACTGCCTGCTTCTGGAGTTCAACCACGACGTGGACCGGCTCATGGGGGGGTCCTACCCGCTCGACGTCAAAATCCGCGTCAAGGGTCGCCTGGGGCACCTCTCCAACGAGCAGGCGGCCGGTCTGCTGTCGGAGACCGTGAACGGGGGAACCCAGGTCGTTTACCTCATGCATCTGTCGAGGGAAAACAATCTACCGGAATTGGCTGTCCTGGCCGCCAGCGAGGCGCTCGGGGACAAGCCGGTCAGGGTGGAGGTGGCCAGGCCGTTTGACCCCGCCCCCCCCTGGGAGGGATAGAGGATGATACCGCGCTATACGAGGCCGAAGATGGCCGCCCATTGGTCCGACCAGAATCGCTACGGTACCTGGCTCAAGGTCGAACTGGCCGCCCTTTCGGCGCAGGCCCAGTTGGGCATGCTCCCGCAGGACGCCGCCGACCGGATCGCCGCCAAGGCGAAGTTCGATGTCGCGCGGATCGAGGAAGTCGAGGACCGTGTCAAGCACGACGTGATCGCCTTCACCACCTCCGTGGCCGACTCGATCGGAGATCTCAGCCGCTATTTTCACTACGGGCTGACCTCCTCTGACGTCGTCGACACGGCGCTGGCGGTGATGACCAGGGACGCCATGGACCTGATCCTGGAGGACGTGGACAACTTCCGCGAAACGCTCAAGAGACAGGCCCAGGCCTACAAGGACACGGTGCTCATCGGGCGCACCCACGGCATCCACGCGGAGCCCACGACCCTCGGACTCAAGTTCGCTCTGTGGTATGCCGAGATGGACCGCAACCGCAGGCGCCTTAGAAACGCCAGGGACGTGATCGCCGTCGGGAAACTCTCCGGGGCGGTCGGGACCTTCGCGCACCTCTCGCCCGCGGTCGAGGAGATCGTGTGCCGCAAGCTCGGCATCAGGCCCGATCCCATCTCGACCCAGGTCATACAGCGGGACCGCCACGCGGAGGTTCTCGCGGCCATCGCCTTGACAGGGGCGACCCTGGAAAAGATCGCAACCGAGATACGGCACCTGCAGCGCACCGAAGTCCGGGAGGTCGAAGAACCCTTCAGCAAGGGACAGAAGGGCTCCTCGGCCATGCCGCACAAGCGTAATCCCGTGGGTTGTGAAAACATCACCGGCCTGGCCCGTCTGCTCCGCGGCTACCTGGTTCCGGCGTTCGAAAACGTGGCCCTCTGGCACGAACGCGACATTTCCCACTCGTCCACGGAGAGGGTGACCATACCGGACGCCACGACGCTCCTTGACTACATGCTCCACAGACTCGACGGGATCCTTGGCGGCCTGCTGGTCTATCCGGAAGCCATGGAGGCCAACCTGAAGAAGACGAGAGGCCTCATTTACAGCCAGCAGTGCCTGCTGGCCCTCACCCGCGCCGGCATGACGCGGGAGGATGCCTACGCTGTGGTTCAGAAGGCTGCCATGCGGTGCTGGGAAGGAGAAGGCGACTTTATCGATCTCCTCTCGTCGGAACCGGATGTGGCGCAGCGAATCCCGCGCGAGCAACTCGAGAAGATCTTCGATCCCAAGACATTCCTGACGAACGTGGACGAGATTTTCATGCGGGTCTTCGACTAGCACTGCCAGCAGGTGGTCTCACGGCTTCCATGTGGCTGAATAAACGCATTCCGGACAGCCGTCGAGCACGCATTCCGTATGGATCACGGCCGGTGTCTTCTTGCCGCTCATTTCGGCCGTCTTCTCCAGCCACCCCGCCAGGTCGTAGCAGAAGGCCTTGCTGATGGGGTTGAATCCCGAAACGCGGATCGTCCCGCTGTCCGCGGAGAAGCCTTCCGGGCGGATGGCCCCGCAGCTGTAGTACATCGACCACATGAGGGCGGCGCTTCTCAGCCAAATCTCTAGGTTCGAAAATTTGAGGATCAGCTTGTGCATCGTGGAAGACTCGCGGGCGGCCGTGTACCGGCCGATCTCCCGGCAGAGCGCCAGGTCCCCTTTTCCAAAGACCCGATCGACCGATTCGTAGAGATTCACCTGAACGCGGAAGGGATACCAGCTCGAAGACAGGACGTTCGTCTCCAAGACCTGCCTGGTCTCCTCGTCCACCGCTTCGAGAAGGTCGGCCACGCCCTTGGGTCCGAAGCTGTACTCTACAAAAGCGAGAGCTCCCTTCAGCGTGAATCCCTTGCTCTTCGTCGTAGCCGGATCCGGTAGGACGTCATCGTTCGGATTTGGGCCCACCTGTCACCTCCTGGACTCCGGCGGTTCGACCCCCACGCCGCAGCGACTCTATTTCAATATAGCCCATGGCCGGACGTTTATCGAGTGATCCAGTGATCGAGTGACCAATAGATCAAGTGGTCAAGTGATCGATTCGGGGGGGAGTCCTTCGAAGAAGCCGTGAATAGGTGAGCAGGAGAATAGGTGAGTAGGCGAGTCCGACGTCTGCATGCCCTCGAAGGCCTTCTGCCTTCCGAGTTCCGCCTTTCGCCTCTGGCTTTTCGGCCTTGGACCTCAGCCCTTAGCCCTTAGCCCTCGGGCAAAGCCCCGCGCCTCACTTCCGGGCGGTCTTTCAAATCCAAAATCCCAATTCCCACATCCCCAATCCTGGATTTCCCCTATGGTCTCCCGCTCAGAGGTTTGGTAAAGTGGTTCATCAGCGGCAAAAGACGCCGCCGCGTGATTCCATGATTCTTGGCTAAGGAGACCTTGATGAAAGCCCGGATACACGTGTTTTTGAAAGAGGGAGTCCTGGATCCGCAGGGTAAAGCCGTCGCCAGTGCGCTCAAGACGCTTGGTTTCCAGGAAGTCGTTTCCGTGCGACAGGGGAAGTTCTTCGACATCGAGACCGGGCCGGTCTCCAAATCGGAGGCCGAAGACCGCCTCAAGGCCTATTGCACGAAGCTCCTGTCGAATCCCGTCATCGAGAACTACCGGGTCGAGGTGGTCGAGCCATGAAGGTCGCCGTCGTGCAATTCTGGGGCTCCAACTGCGACCACGACGCGGAGCAGTGGTCCTCCAGACTATTCGGCCTGGATACGGAGATCGCCTGGTTCCGCGACCGTGACCTGCACGGGGCCGACCTCGTCATTCTGCCCGGAGGATTCTCGTACGGTGACTATCTGCGATGCGGGGCCATGGCCGCGAGGACGCCCGTCATGGATGCGGTCGTGGAACACGCGCGCAAGGGCGGGCTCGTTCTGGGAATATGCAACGGTTTCCAGGTCCTGTGCGAGGTGGGGTTGCTGCCCGGCGCGCTTCTGCGAAACAGCGGCCTTACTTTCCTATGCCAGGACGTGCATCTCCGGTGCGAAACGGTTGACTCACCCTTTACCCGATCCATCCCGGAAAACGCCGTCCTGAGAATTCCCATCGCCCACGGCGACGGCAACTACTTCACGGACGCCGAGACGCTCAAACGGCTGAAGGGCGAAGATCGCATCGCGTTCAGGTACGTGGACCCGAAGGGAGAGATCGACCCGGACTGGAACGTGAACGGGTCGCTCGACGCCATCGCCGGAATTCTGTCGGAAGGCCGCAACGTGCTGGGCATGATGCCCCACCCCGAAAGGGCGAGCGAAGCCCTGATGGGATCCGCCGACGGCGCCGTGATTCTCGAGTCGGCTATCGAAACGCTGGAGACCGCCCATGCCTGAGCCCGCCGTCACGGTAGAACTGGCCGCTCTGCACGGCCTTACGAAGGAAGAGTGGGAACGTATTCTGGCCATCATCGGCCGGACGCCCACGTACGCTGAGCTGGGCGTCTTCTCGGTCATGTGGAGCGAACACTGCTCATACAAGTCCTCGCGAATCCATCTGAAGCGTTTCCCCACCGAGGGACCGCACGTGCTCCAGGGGCCGGGGGAGAACGCCGGCGTCGTGGATATAGGTGACGGATGGGCCGTGTCCTTCAAGATGGAATCGCACAACCACCCCAGCTACATCGAGCCCTACCAGGGGGCCGCCACGGGAGTCGGCGGAATCCTCCGCGACGTGTTCACCATGGGAGCCCGGCCCATCGCGAATCTCAACGCCCTGTTCTTCGGTCAGCCCGACCATCCCAAGACCAGGCATCTCATCCGGGGCGTGGTCAAGGGCATCGGAGACTACGGCAACTGCGTGGGCGTGCCGACGGTGGGCGGCCAGGTCCTCTTCCACCCCTGCTACGACGGGAATATCCTGGTCAACGCCTTCACGCTGGGTGTTTTGAGGAGCGACCGCATATTCAGGGGCTACGCGAGCGGCGTGGGCAACCCGGTCCTGTACGTGGGCAGCAAGACGGGGCGTGACGGTATCCACGGCGCGACCATGGCGAGCGCGGAGTTTTCCGAGGAGACGGAGGAAAAGCGTCCCACCGTCCAGGTCGGCGACCCCTTCACGGAGAAACTCCTCATCGAGGCCTGCCTGGATCTCATGGCGGAGGACGTCATCGTCGGCATCCAGGACATGGGTGCCGCGGGCCTGACCTCATCCTCCTTCGAGATGGCCGGGCGCGCCGGTTCGGGCGTCAGCCTCGACCTGGACCTCGTTCCCATGCGCGAAACCGGGATGACCCCGTACGAGATCCTCCTCTCGGAGTCCCAGGAACGCATGCTCATCGTTGCCAGGCAGGGCCGCGAAAACGAAGTCATCTCCATCTTCGCGAAGTGGGGCCTGGATGCGGTGGCAATCGGGGAGGTGACCGATACGGGCCGGGCGGAGATCTACTTCCAGGGCGACAAGGTGGTGGACATTCCGGTGGCGCCCGTGAGCGATCAGGCCCCGGTGTACGACCGGCCGTCAGCCGCCCCCGAGAATCACGAAGTCGCCCCGGCGCTGGACCTTACCAAAATCCCGAAGCGGAATCCGCAGGAGACGCTTCTGGCCATCGTGGGGCATCCGGACCTCTGTTCCCGAAGATGGGTCTATACGCAATATGACCAGAGCGTGCGGACGAACACGATTCTGGGGTCCGGCTCGGACGCGGCCCTCGTCCGCATCAAGGGGACCGACAAGGCCGTGGCCATGAGCGTGGACGTCAACCCGCGCTACTGCAAGCTCGATCCCTACCAGGGCGGGCGGCTCGCGGTCGCCGAGGCCGCACGGAACGTGGCGTGCGTGGGCGCAAAACCGTTGGCGATCACCGATTGCCTCAACTTTGGGAACCCCGAGAAGCCCGAGGTCATGTGGGAGTTCTCCAGGGCCGTCGACGGTTTGGCGGACGCCGTGCGCGCGCTGGAGACGCCCGTCGTCTCGGGCAACGTGTCCTTCTACAACGAGACCAACGGGAACGGCGTCTACCCGACGCCAACGGTCGGCATGGTCGGCCTCCTGGAAAACGTCTCGTGGCGCAAGACCCCGTGGTTCTCGAAGGACGGGGACGCCATCGTTCTTCTCGGCGAAAACCGGGGGCACCTCGGCGGTTCCCAGTATCTCTGGGTCCTCTTCGGCATCGAGGCCGGGACGCCCCCTCCGCTCGACCTGGAGCGCGAAAAAGCCCTCCAGTCACTCATGTGCCTGGCCGCCCGGGAGGACCTCGTAGATTCCATGCACGACTGCAGCGAGGGCGGCCTCCTCGTGGCCGTCGCCGAGTGCTGTCTTGCGCCGCGGAGCGATGTCGGCGCGAAGCTGGCCCTCGACTCTGACGGCTTGAGGCTCTCCGCCCTGCTCTACGGGGAGGATGCCTCCAGGGTCGTGGCGACCTGCTCCAGGAGCAAGGTCGACGCACTGGCCGGTGCGGCCGGGAAGGCAGGCGTGCCGATGGCCGTCATAGGAGAGGTGGGAGGCAGGGACCTGGTGGCCCAGATCGACGGCAAGACTGTCGTAGACCTGCCTATCGACGAAATCAGGATGGCCTGGGAAGGCGGGCTGGCCGGCGTTGTGGGCTGAATATCGAGGCAGGAGGCGAAGCGTGGTCATCAAACATCCCCCGGATGGACCTTCACGCCGCCGGGCCGGGTGGAACGAAGCCCGGACCCGTACCCCGCGCCTTCCGGAAAGTGAGCCCTAGCCGTGTGCGGGGTCTTTGGAGTCTACAACCATCCCGAGGCCGCCAAGCTCGCGGGTTATGGCCTGTACGGGCTCCAGCACAGGGGCCAGGAATCTGCAGGCATCGTGTCGAGCGATGGTACGGATCTTCATCTCTTCAAAAACATGGGACTCGTTTCCGAGGTATTCGGAGGTCGCGATTTCTCGGACCTCCCGGGAGACTGCGCCATAGGCCACGTGCGCTACAGCACCGCTGGGAGCTCCAACCTGAGAAACGCCGGCCCGATCCTGGTGCGAACCCAGCACGGCGAGGTAGGCCTTTCGCACAACGGAAACCTCGTCAACGGAACGGACCTTAGGACCGACCTGGAAAGAGAGGGCGCCATATTCGCTTCGACCACGGACTCCGAGGTCATCCTTCACCTGTTCGCGCGCTCGCCGCACGGCGACGCGATCGATGCGCTCGTGGACAGTTTCCGGCGGCTCCGCGGGGCCTTCACCCTGACCATGCTCCTGCGCGATACCCTCGTCGGCCTGCGGGACCCCTGGGGATTTCGCCCGCTCGTCCTGGGCGACCTCGACGGCAGTCCCGTGCTTTCTTCCGAAACGTGCGCCCTGGACCTGCTCAAGGCACGCTTCGTCCGTGAAATCGAGCCGGGCGAGATGGTGGTCTTCTCGAGTGAAGGGGAACGCCGCCTGTTTCCCTTCAAGACCGTTCAACAGGTGCCCTGCATATTCGAGTACGTGTACTTTGCGAGGCCGGACTCGACCCTCTTCGGCAAGGTGGTTTACCCGGTCAGGGTGGCCATGGGCCGCCGCCTGGCAGCGGAACAGCCCGCCGAGGCCGACGTGGTGGTTCCCGTGCCGGACTCCGGCGTCGGTGCGGCCATCGGCTTTTCGGAGTACAGCCAGATACCCATGGTATGGGCACTCATCCGCAACCACTACGTGGGGAGGACCTTCATCGCCCCCCGCCAGTCGATCCGCGACCTGTCCGCCAGGCTCAAGCTGAACCCCGTCCCTGATCTCCTGAAGGGCAAGCGCGTCGTGCTCGTCGACGATTCTCTGGTGCGGGGCACGACCTCAAGGAAGATCGTGAGGCTCGTGAGAGACGCGGGCGCGGCCGAAGTGCACCTGCGGCTTTCGAGCCCCCCCATCGTGGGGCCGTGCGTCTACGGAATCGACACGCCCGAACGGTCCGAGCTTCTGGCCGCCAACATGGACCTCGAGACAATCAGGGCCTTCGTCGGGGCCGACTCCCTGGGGTATCTCAGCGTGGAGGGTATGCACGAGGCCGCCGGCAAGGACCTCGGTTCGGCCTGCCACGCCTGTTTCGGGGGGGCCTATCCGGTCAAGTGGTCGGCCTCGGGCGGGGTTCAGAGGCGCCTCTTCGACAAGGAAAGACAGTGACCCGAAACGGGTCCGGACAACGTGCATCACCCCGGACCCCATAGGACGACCACGGACTGTAGGGCGGGACAACGGACCGATTATTTCGGTCGGTCTTCCCGCCCGATCCGGTCACCGCGGTTTCCGAGTTGCGTCTCCACGGCGCGCCCCCCTACAATGGAGGTCAGGTCGTGGACGAGAATAAATTCAGGCGGGAGGGAGAATGACCTGGATCAAGTTCAAGTATAAGAAATCCCTGTACGATATGCTCCCGATCCTGTTTGCCCTTTTGATCGCATTTCTCTATTTCCTGACCGTCATACCCAACACGGGGCAATACTGGAGAAAGTACATCTTTGGGGCGGCTATCCTGTTGGTCATAGACAGGATTCTCGTCACGTGGTACGCGCGGACCCGCCTCATGCCTCCAATCATCGCCTACAAGCGCGGCAAGCGGGCCGGCAAGAGGTTCAGCCAGTCCGAACTGGAGGGCTTCTATTACGCCTTCGCCAGCCACGTTCCAAAAACCCAGAAGATGGCCGCCACGGCCTGGGCTATTGCCGCCGTGCTCCTCTCGTTGATCACGTACTTCTGGATCCAGCATTCCTGGATCGCCTTCGCCGGCATCCTGTTCACCGGCCTCATTGCAGCGAGTGTTTCCCTCGCCTTCTCCTACTTCCTCCTGAAGGCACAGACCCAGCCGCTCATCGAAGAGGTGACGGCCCTGCTCGATCAACTGCCGGACGCGTCATCCCAGAGGCTCGGGTTCAGGCTGAAGATCGGCGTCTCCATCACGGGTTTCGCCGTGGTCGTATTCATGGGCTTCGGCGTCATGATTTACTCCCGGTTCACGACCGAACTGGACCGCTTCGCGCTGAAATCGGGCGAAGAGGCGGCCCGTCAGACGGCCCAGTCCATCGCCGGCGCCCCCGGAAAACAGTGGAAGGACATCCTGGAGCGCCACGCAAACCCCCTCTGGGCCCTCGTCGTGGTCGACGGAGATGGTAAGCCTGTCAACGGCGCGGCGAGCGGGCGTTTTTCCACCAAGGCGCTCAGCAGCGCCTTCTCGACGCCGGCCGTGTTCACCAGGGAGACCCTTGTCAATACGACCTTCGGGTCGGCGAGGATCTTTCCCCTTCCGCACGGGCGCTACCTGGCGCTGGTTGCCAACAGGGATTCCCTCAAGGGCGTGGTGCAGAACCTCAGCATCGTCGGGGCGCTCTTCCTCATCGCGACGGTGCTCGTTTTCGCGGGGTTCATCATATGGCTCAGCCGCGATACTGGCAGGACCCTGAGCCAGACGGCCGATTTCAACGCGAGGCTCGCATCTGGCGACCTCACGAGAATTCCGGCCATATGGTCCGACGACGAACTCGGAGGAATGGCTGACAGCCTGCGGGCGACCTTCCAGGGGCTGGTGAAAATGACCCGGGAAATTGTGACTGCGTCCTCGGCCACGGACAAGGAAGTTGGAAGAACGCTGGACGTGGTCTCCAGCCTTCACGGGCAGGTCGCTTCCCAGTCCCGATCGGCCGACCGGACGCGAGGGTCCGTCAAGTCCATGGAAGAGAAGATGCTCCAGGTGTCCAAGGCCATGAGCCAGGTGGCCAACTCCACGCAGGAGGTCTCCTCAGCCATTCTCGAAATGCAGGCCAGCGTTGAGGAGATTGCGAGAAACGCGGACGTGCTCATCAAGTCCGTGGAGAACACCGTGTCCTCTTCCAACGAGATCACGTCGAGCGCCGAGGAGGTGAAGACCGCCACCGACAGCCTCCACACGTCCAGCCAGGAAGCGGTTTCCTTTCTCACAGAGCTCGACGCTTCGCTCGAGGAAACGAGGCGCAACGCCCAGTCCCTGTCCTCGGCCGCGACGAGGGTCACGAAGGACGCGGAATCCGGGTTTTCGTCGGTGGCGGCCGTGGAGCAGGAGATCCTGCGCACGCGGGCGGCCAGCGAACACAGCCGCGACACGCTGAATGAGCTGATGAGCTCGATCGATCAGATCGGTCAGATCGTGGACGTCATCCAGGACGTGACGGAGCAGACCAACCTCTTGTCCCTCAACGCTTCCATCATCGCCGCGGGGGCGGGGGAGCACGGGAAGTCCTTCGCGGTCGTGGCGACCCAGATCCGGGAGCTTTCGGCCAGGACAGCCGCCAACGCCAAGGAGATCCGTACTGTGATCACGAGGCTGACGGAGAGCGGCGGTGAGATGGCCTCCGCCATGGACCAGACCTTCGAGGTCGTGGACGCCAGCACGGAGCTGTCCAAGCACGCCGGAGAGGCCCTCGGCACGATCCTCGAGTCCGCGTCCACGCAGGAGGACATGAGCAAGCGCATCGCGGAGGCCACGGACGAGCTGGCACATGGCGGGCAATCGGCCAGCCGGGTCATGCAGGAAATCTTCGAGATGATAGAGGGGATCGCGCGGGCCACGAGCGAACAGGCCACGTCCACGCGTTACCTCAACGAGGAGGCCGAAAGGGTCAGGGAAGTGGCGGGCCAGCTCAGGAATGCCACGGAAGAGCAGGCCAAGGGCGCCCGCGTTATGAGCGAGGCCATCACGCGCATCATGGATGACAGCAGCCAGACCAACAAGGCCGTCCGGGACCAGACCGGCGAGGCCACGTCGATTTACGACGCGATGAAGGAAGTGGCAGAGGCCGCCCAGTCCATCGAGAGGGGCTTCATGGACCTCAACGAGGCGGCCGAACACCTCCAGGAGAGCGCCGATACGCTGAGGCGGGAGATTCAGGTGTTCAGGATTTAGGGGACGGAATGTCCGCAGCCGGGGAGAGTGTGGCGTCTCCCGGCGGTACCGTCGGAATTGGAAATGCACGGAACCCGCCGCCCTTCCGCAGAGGAGGCTGGCGAATAGACAACGAAAGGCAGGACCATGAGCACCGAGGACGGACTCACGTACAAGGCCAGCGGCGTCGATATCGATGCCCAGGACCACGCCCTGGCCGGCATCAAGCGGCTGGCCAGGTCGACGTTCACCAGGGGTGTACTCTCGGAAATCGGCTCCTTCGGCGGCCTTTTTGCGCTCGATCCCGAAGATTTGGCCGGCCCGGTCCTCGTGGCCTCGGCCGACGGCGTGGGCACCAAGCTGAAGGTGGCCCAGCTCGCGGACCGATACGACACGGTGGGGCAGGACCTGGTGAACCACTGCGTCAACGACATTCTCGTCCAGGGTGCGCGCCCGCTCTTCTTTCTTGACTATTTTGCCGCCGGCCGGCTGGTACCCGAAAGGCTGGAGTCGGTCGTCGCGGGCCTGAGCGCGGCCTGCCGCGAGAACGGTTGCGCGCTGTTAGGGGGAGAGACGGCCGAAATGCCCGGGCTCTACGCCGGGGAAGATTTCGACCTTGCGGGATTCATCGTAGGCTCGGTGAGGCGGGACCGCCTTCTGCCCGCCAACGTGGCCGCCGGTGACGTGCTCCTGGGCCTTCCGTCCACGGGCCTGCACACCAACGGATACTCGCTCGTCCGGCGGCTCTTCTTCGAACAGAAGAAGTTCACAGTGGACACGCGGCTCGACGACCTGGGCGCGACGGTGGGCGAGGCCCTGCTGGCAGTCCACAGGTCGTACTACAGGGCCGTGGAGCCCCTGCTTGAGCCGGGCGGTGGGCTGCACGGTCTGGCGCACATCACCGGCGGCGGCATTCCGGACAACCTGCCGCGGATCCTTCCGGACGGCGTGCAGGCGGTCATCCGCGCAGCGGGATGGCGGGAACCGGCCCTCTTCGGGTACATCCGGCGCGAGGGGGGGGTGCCCGAGGACGACATGCGGAGGACGTTCAACATGGGCGTCGGCATGATTCTATGCGTGGATTCGCGACGCGCGGACGACTTCATGAAGCGCCTGTCCGACGCGGGCGAACGGCCCTGTGCGGTCGGCGAACTCAAGCCCGGTCCCCGGGGCGTCGTCTACGCGGACTGAGGGCGCCCTGCCGCCCGAAGAACTCGACCAGGTGAAAGGGTGTGCACCGGGATGCACGCGCGGGATGGACTCAGCGCGGGCCGTTGTGCTCCGACAAATAGTCTGCGAGTTCGTTCCTGACCTTGGCACGCGCGCGGTGCAGGCGCATCTTGACCACGTCCCTGTTGAGACCGAGGACCTCGGCGACGCCCTGGGTGTCGAGCCCCTCCATGTCGCGCAGGACGAGAACCGAACGGTAGCCCTCCGGCAGATTCAGGATGGCCGCCCGCAGCTTTTCCTTCAACTCGCCCCCGAGAATCGCCTCGTCCGGCAAACGGTTCCAGGGCAGGGCCGACTTGACGATGGAAGGGTCGGGCAGGGCCTCGTCCAGGCCGATCTCTTCCTTGAGGAACTTCGAATGTCGGCGGCGCATCAGGCAGGCGTTGTGAGCGATGCGATACAGCCAGCCCGTGAACGCCTCGGGCTTCTTCAGACTCCCGATGGCCTCGAAGGTCTTGAGCAACGTGTCCTGCAGGACCTCCTTGGCGTCCTCCCGGTCGCCGCACATGCGGAAACCGAAATTCAGAAGGCGGCTCCCATACTCCTTCAGAAGTTCGTCGTAGGCGGAGGGGTCCCTCTCTTTGAGACGGGCTACGAGGTCGGCTGGAACATCCACGGGGAATCACCTCCAAGAGTTCAGAGTATAGTCAAAGAAAGAAGGCCGGACAAGGGACGAGGAGGGTCTCTACTCGGTGTCGTCCGGGTCGAGGCCGAAGATGTGCATCCACTCGTTTACGTCGACGGCCGTCGGCTCGGGCTTCTCGCTGCCCGGGCGGGATCGACGGTTGGGGCGTTTTGAAAGGAACTCCCTCGGGGCAACGACTCGCGCCTGTCGGTCGCGGCATCTGAGCGCCAGGTCCCGGTCGGCGGTCACCACGCAGTCGCCGGGACGAACCAGGGAAACGATCACGTCGTCCGCCGTGCGCCGTCCCGAGTAGATCACTTTCGCTTTGCCCCTGAGAACCCGGGAGAAACCGCCCGGCGCGGGACCGTCGAAGACCACGGTGGCGGGTTTCGGGAGGCCCCTGGCGAGAAGTTCGTCCAGAAGACGTTCGCGCGAATCCTCGCTGCGAAGGGGGCCGTCGAGCACACCCAGAATGTTGTTTCCGTCGAGGTACCACGTCATGAGAAGAAGCCTGCGGGTTAATGTCACCTGGGCCGGGGGGCCACGCGGGGACTTGCGTTCTGCAGGAAGAAATCGGGCATCGTCTTGAGGGCCTGTTCGGCGGCGGCCCTGTCCTTATAGAGGCCCCACACGACCCTGAAGCAGGCGCGGCCGTGCAGGTTGTAGGGCAGGATCATGTAGCGCGGGTCGCCGCCGGACGCCGCAAACCCCTTTCGCAATGTCTCTGCCTGGCAGGCAACTTCCACGTCGATGGCGAATCCGGCCCTGCTTTTTTGGACCGCCGTCTCGAAAGCGAGGGCTGCCTCTTTGTAACGTCCCTGCTGGAGTAAAGACCGCGCTTCCCGCTCGGTCCCCGCGGATGCCGTTCCGGAGGACGGGGGCACCGCGGCCTGGGATTTTGGGGCCTGCATGCCGGCCGCGGAAGAGGATGGCCTGGTGGGGGACGGGGATGGTGTCTCCGGTGGGAGGGGCGTCGCTGAAGGCGTAGCCGCTGTTGGCGTTTCGCCCTGCTTCGGTACGGCGGACCGGTCCACCGGCTGCTGCAGCGGCTTTGTCTCCGCTTGGTTGCCTTTCGCGGCCATGCGTCCGTTAGGGGGGCGGGCCGGCTCCATAGGCACGTACGGCGTTTCCCTGAGGAAGAAATACCAGGCCGCGACGCCTGCGCAGGCCACGATTACGGCTGCCACCCCGAGTATGGCGATCCAGCGCTTGAATCCTCGCCCCCGGCCCTCTTCATCCTCATCGGATGGCGCCCCGGATGTTTCGCGGGCTTCCTCCCCCTTATCGTCTTCCGGGAAGATGAGATCCGGGAAGAGGCTCCCTTTCGCAGGTTTCGTGGCTGGGCCCGTCTGAGCGGGCTCGGGTTTGCCGAGTGGCTTTGTGTCCGGGGCGGCGAACGGCTCGAATGGAAGTCCGCCGGGACCTCCCTGCGGGGCTTCGGGCGTTTCGGCGCCGCCGGCTTCCGGTTCCTTCGGAAGCAGGGGAGGGTCCTCGGCCGTCGATCCGTCAAGAAAGTCCAGCCCCACTTTTTCGCGTGCGTGGCGGGAGGAAGGCGTGGGGGCCATCGACTGTTTCAGGTGGACGAGACCCAACTGGGAAAGCCCGATGAGGAAGCGCGCTCCCGTAAAAAGATCCACGCCTGCGCTTTCGCAGATTTCCCTGGAGTTCCTCAGCCCGTCCAGGCGTTCCACCAGCTGCGACTCCTGGGCCGAAAGGGACAGGCCCGTCAGGACGTCCTTCTCGGCCTCCGACATAGTGAGAGGTTCCTCGAGTTGGCCGAGGGCAGCGGCGGCCCATTCGCGATCTTCGACGGCCAGCGCCGTGTCGATGATGAACCGGGGCGTGGAGACGGGTAACCTCGCGAGGTTCTGGGGGAGGATTCCCGTTTTGAAAACGGCTCTTCCGGCGGCCCAGTTGGCGGTAGACGCGGCGATTTTTCGCATCTGGTCGATGAGTGCCTCGAGGAGGTCGCTCGACGCGAGAAAACCCATCTCCACAAGCGTACGCCCGATAGTGCGCCCCTCTTTCTTCTCCGTGGCGATCGCCAGCTGGTCCGCGGTCAGCTTGCCCTTCTGTACGAGGATTTCGGTGAACTTGTCTTCAGCGGCGTTGGAGGCCGCAAAGATGAGCAGACCCTCCTGCGCGTACAGGAATTTGCTGATGTCGTCACGCTGCAGCACCAGCGTCCCCGTTTCGCGGTTTCTATAGATTTCGCCGAGGATGGTGACGAGCTCGCCTTTTTTCAGAGACCGCGTTCCGAGGGTCATAATCTCCTCCCCGTTCGCATTATCTTGCAGGCGCTCAGGAGGTGTCAAGAAACGCCCCCGCGCCGGATCTCGCCGATCCTGCGTTTTGTGGCGCCTCCCCGCGCGGTGAGGGAGTGATCGAGCTATCCGGGCGCCGCACGCTCCCGGTGTTTCGTAGCCGCCTTTGCCGGCAAAGGCCGATCGGCGCAACAGCGCCAAGCTCCCTGCCGTCTTCTGTACCCTGCTGGTCTTCGAGGAACGGTAGCCGGCCCGACGCTGTCCGATGCCGACGAGTCGCGGGGGGCGGCGCATCTGTAGGGACTTGACCAACACGCTCACGGGAGAGCCCCGTGCGCTTCAGCAGCCTGCTGAAGAACTCAGGTAGGTCGCGTTGCCAGCACAACCGCCCCGATTGCACGACGTCGCGCCGCCATCGATGCCGGGGCGCATCGTCCAGACGCGACTGAAATCCATACCCTAATTCACCTCTTCGCTTGATCCCTCGATCCCTCGATCGCCAACCCCCCCAAACGCCCTCATGCCAGGAGATGATGCACCCGGCCGCCGTCCACGGGGAGCGCGACGCCGGTGATGTAACCGGCCTGTTCGGAACAGAGAAAGGCGACGGCGGCGGCCAGCTCCGAGGGTTCGCCGATGCGCCCGGCGGGCGTCGAACGGGCCCAGCCTTCCAAGTGACTCTCCCAGGGGGTGCCGTCCTTCAGGGAGGCCGCCCTGGCCAGCTCCTGAAGCCGGTCCGTGCGGGTATAGCCCGGGCAGACGCTGTTGACCGTTATCCCCTCGGCGGCGACCTCGGAGGCCAGAGTCTTGAGAAGCCCCGTCAGGCCCGGACGATAAGCATTGGAGAGCGCGAGTCCGGGCACGGGTTCCAGGACGGAAAGGGAGGTGATCGCCACGATGCGCCCCCACTTCTTCCGCTTCATGCCCGGCAGGAGCCCCCGGATCATTCGCACGGCCGACATGAAGGTGAGTTCCCAACCGAGCCTGAGGTTCTCTTCGGATACCGAATCCTCAAAGCCCCCGGCGGGAGGGCCTCCCGCGTTGGTTACGAGTATGTCCGTTTCGCCGAATTCCCCGTGAACACGGTCCAACACCTTTGAAACGCCTTCCTGCGTGGATAGATCGGCTGCGCAAAAACGTGCGCTCACACCGAAACGCAGCCGAAGATCGTCCGAAATCGTCGCCAGGAGATCTTCGCGCCGCGCCACGAGAAAGCACTTCGCGCCTTCGGCGGCGAGCGCCACCGCCACCGCCCGCCCCAGGCCTGCGCTGGCCCCGCACACGACGGCTGATTTACCCTTCAGTCCAAAATCCATGTCATCACCTCTCATGGACAGGGTATCAGACCGAAACCCGGTAGGACCATATCCCACGGAGCGGAGTGATCGAGATGCAGGACGCGCTTCGAAGGCCCGTCCCTCCGCCGTTTTGCAAATCCGAAATCCCAATTCCCAATTCCCAAATCCGATCTCCCCTTGACAAGCGGTGGGGACTTGTACTGTTATATTAGCAAGTCGTTTGCGCGGGAGGCGCGCGGGAATGCTAATGTAGGCTTCCTTTTTCGAAAGAGAGGGAATAGGCTACGGCATTGCGGCGTTTTTCCGTGGTAGACCGGGCATTCACTATTGGGATCAGGTCCATGATTCCGCGCTCGGGAGGCGGCAAGGCAACCGGCGCCTGGCATTAACAACTTTGGGGAGAACGACCTCGCGCCGGTTTTATTAAACACAAAGAGGCGAGAGAAAAGGGTTGGGCGGTTCGGTCCGCTGTGCGGACCGAAGGCAGGAGGCTATGAGAGACCGCCCTCGCGACCTGTGGATGGCATGCACATGACGGCGCGCGCGACGAAAGGAACACGTCGCCGGCGCGGCCGCCGCCTGCAGCCGTGCATATTCGATTTTGCCCCGAAGAACCTGCGACGCAATTCGCGCGGGGTTCTCGCAATTTATCTGTCTCCGTGTACCCTGCCGGGTGCGGAGCGCCTTCCTCGCGGCACCGTTTCCCAACCGGGTGTCTTGCAGGCACACGGGAACGCATCCCGGGATGCCGCGCAATTCGAGCATGACCCGGCATCGAACAGCAAACTCATCTCTTCCATCGGCTCCATCGGCCCCCGGTGTCTCAGCAGGGCTCCCGGCACGACCGGGGGCTCCCTCGAGCCCGGCCTCTTCTGGTATCGCGAAGACCGGCCTCCGCCCGGGTGACAACCCAAGGCAAGTTCCTTTCGTCACCATTCATCACATCGTGAAGTTGCAACGGGAAGAGGCAAGAACTTCAAACGGGCGGGAGGCTATTTAGGAGGTTGAGAAATGAGGAACGCACTCAGAACGAGTGCTCTGTTCGTCCTTGCCCTGGCCCTTGCGGGCATGGGCGTATGGGCGCAGACGACTGGCGGACGCATCCAGGGCAGGGTGGTCGACGCCAAGGGTAATCCGATCGTAGGGGCGACCGTTCAGGTCACGGGTCCGTCGGTCCAGGGCATGCTCGGCACCGCAACGGACCTTCAGGGCAAGTACATGATCCCCTTTGTCCCCGCAGGCCACAACTACAAGGTGAAGGTCACGGCCGAAGGCTACAACACCGTTATCCGCAGCGGCATCGACGTGCCTCTGGGTTCAAGCGTCCAGCTGCCCTTCGCCATGAGCGGCGGCCAGACTGAAGTCACGGTCACGGCGGCGGCACCCGTGGTCAACCTCAAAACCACGGAATCCGGCGCGACGCTCTCCACCCAGATGATCCAGTCCATCCCGCTCCAGCGGAACTCCGGCGATATCGCCTACCTGGCGCCTACCGCCGTGAGTTCGGGTTCTTCAACGCCCGGTAACGCCTCCATCGGCGGGTCCACGGGCGCCGAGAACAACTACATCATCAACGGCGTCGACGTGACCAACTCGGGATTCGGCACCAACGGGTCGGCCCTAAACTTCGACTTCATCCAGGACATGCAGGTCATGACCGGCGGCCTGCCGCCCGAGTACGGCGCCAGCATGGGCGGCGTGGTGAACGCCATCACGCGCAGCGGCGGCAACGAGTTCCACGGCTCGCTGTACACCTACTACTGGTCGGACAGCACGCAGGCCAAATCCGAAACCTACCCCTGGGCCCCGAACATCACGGGCAACGCGGGTTATAAGCAGTACGACGTCGGCGGCGACCTGGGCGGCTACTTCGTCAAGGACAAGCTGTGGTTCTACGTGGCATACGACTACAACCGCTACAAGGAATACACCAGTATTCCGGTTGGCCAGCAGTACGGCGACCAGTACCTCTACCTGAACGGTAATCCCGCCCAGTCCGTCTTCGCGGGCCAGAAGATCACCGACAGCAATTCGATCAACCCGATGTACGCCTTCAAGCTGACCTGGAACATCAACCCCAACCAGAAGCTGGCCTTCACGGTCTTCGGCAACGACCGGCGCTCATCATACATCGGCGGCAACAACGGCGCGGGACTCGGCACCCTGTCCGAGGCGTCACCGGCCTACCAGATCAAGGAAAGCCCCTACAACCTCTCCCTTCAGTGGAATTCCACCTGGACGCCCAAGTTCTTCACCGAGGCGACGCTGAGCTACCGCCACCGCAAGCAGACGTTCTCCGTGCCCTCGTCGGCGGCCAACAACTGGCAGTATGCCTACTACTTCTCGTCGGGCGTCTACGGCGGCTTCAATGCGCTTCCAAAGGACAATACGATAGCACCCCAATTCCTTGGCGGAACTGCGATCAACCTCGGCAGCAACTACCAGACGTCCTACGGTGCCGGGGGCCTTGGCGGCGTTCCGAGGGACACCTCCGAGCAGGCCCGCGTCAAGTTCACGAACCTGCTTGGCAACCACGAGCTGTCCTACGGCTTCCAGTATGAGAAGAACGAGTACACGCCCAACATCAACCTGCTGAGCGGGCCCAAGAACTTTGTCTCCCCTGCGACGGGCCAGACGGCCGTCGGCGGCCTCTTCGTGCAGTGGCTGCCCATCGGGTTCTTCTCGCATCCTTTCCCTAATCCCGACACGTCTGGCTCGCAGTACGTCTACATCGCCCAGGACTACTTCACCCAGGGCCAGCGTCCCAGTTCCGAGCGCTACTTCGCCGGCTGGATCAACGACAACTGGAACATCACCGATTACTTCATGCTCAAGCTCGGCCTCAGGTATAACGAAGAGAAGCTGACGGGCGACCTCACAGGCCTCTCCATCAAGCTGAACAACGAGTGGGCGCCCCGCCTGGGCTTCACCTGGGACGTCGCCCACAACGGCAAGAGCAAGCTCTACGGCTTCGCGGGCCGCTACTACGAGCGCGTCCCCACGGACATCGCCATCCGCGGCCTGAACAACGAGGTCTCCGGCTTCGAGTACTTCTACGACCCACAACTGACCCAGTGGACGGGAGCGTCATCCATCTATGGATCGAGCGAACTGATCCAGGGCCAGACCGTCCCCGGTCAGACCTCTCCCCTGCCGGTTAATTCCAAGTTGAAGGGCCCCTACAGGGACGAGTACATCCTCGGTTACGACTACCAGATCCGTCCCGACTTCAAGGTCGGTGTCAGCCTCCACTACAGGACCCTGGGCAGGACCATCGAGGACATCTCCTTCGACGGCGCCAACACCTACGTCATCGCCAACCCCGGCAAATGGACGGGTATTCCGGTTCCGAGCCTGCTCAGCCCCGGCGGCACCGTCTACTTCCCGAAACCGGTCAGCATCTACAAGGCCCTCCAGGTGACCGCCGAAAAGCGCTTCTCCAACAACTGGCAGTTCGGTGGATCCTACGTTCTTTCTCGTCTCCAGGGCAACTACGAAGGCGTCTCCAGCAACGACACCACGACGGGCCAGAACGACCCCAACCTGAACGCGACCTACGACCTGCCCGACTTCCTGGTCAACGGCTACGGCCTTCTGCCCCTGGACAGGACGCACCAGCTTAAGCTCTACGGCTCCTACGCCTTCCAGAACATCCCGCTCCAGCTGTCCGCCAACTTCCAGATGGTCAGCGGCACGCCCATCAGCAAGCAGGTTCAGGTCGGCTGGTACGGCGGTGCGGTGGGCTTCTACGGCCAGCGCGGTTCGGCGGGCCGGACCCCCACCACCTGGGACCTCGACATGGGTGCCCAGTACAACTTCAATCTCTTCAAGAGCAAACTTGGCCTCCGCCTCGACGTCTTCAACGTCTTCAACGAGCAGAAGCCCACCGCCGTTTATCAAACGTGGGCCCAGAACGTCTCATTCGGTGGCCCGAACACCATCGACAACGCGCACTTCAAGGAGCCCTATCTCCACCAGGCACCGAGGCTGGTCAGGGTGGCCCTGCGCTGGACCTTCTAAACCCGATTCTCTTTCCACTCCATCGGCCCCGGGCATGCCCGGGGCCTTTTCTTTTGTGATTAGTGATCCAGTGATCGAGTGAAGAGGGCGATTTGCGATTTGGGATTGCGGACACAACAGCGCCAAATAAGTGAGGATGGGGTTGTCGCCGAGGGCTAAGGGCTAAAGCCGAAAGACTAAGGGCTAATAAAGGCGGAAGGCGAAGGGCGGAAGAAAACTACGGCAGGGGCCGTGCCTTAGAAGGCCTCCCGTCTGCCGCAGTATGAACTCAGTGTTTCTCTGTCTTCTCTCTGCGTCCTCTGCGTCTCTGCGGTGATATTTCTCTCTTCGAAGGTCTCCCGTCTGCCGCATTCAAATCCGAAATCCCAATTCCCAAATCCCAAATTTCCTTCAGTTTCGTAGGGTGAGCACGACCTTGCCGACGGTCTGCCGCTCCTGCATGCGGCGGTGGGCCTCGGCGGCCTTGTCGAGCGGCAGGGAGAGCCCGACCCTCGGCTTGAGCGCGCCGGCCGCGCGCAGTTCCATGAGCACGCCGGCGGCCTCCCTGAGCAGGTCGGGCTTGTTTGCCACGTAGTAGAGGTTGAAGCCGCTCAGGCTCCGGTTCTTGTCGATCATGCCCAGGGGCGAAATGGCCAGCATGTGCCTCAGCCGCCAAATCGCGCCCAGCCTGGCGATGGCCCCGGGCTTCACGGCGGACGCGGCCCCGAAGAGGACGTGCCGTCCGTAGGGCGCCAGAAGACGCCACGATTTTCTGAATAC
>Ga0315540_10000340_pt1 | contig 26088 bp, 27 predicted proteins | sample SalMarSW160110MG_FD_203677 | JGI IMG/M metagenome (GOLD analysis project Ga0315540, IMG submission 203677) | Salt marsh sediment microbial communities from the Plum Island Ecosystem LTER, Massachusetts, United States - Salt Marsh Sediment SW1601-10 ...
TCGCATAGCAACGCCGCCTTCGCTTCTGTCTTGCCATCGTGTCGGCCTCCGAATCAAACCGACACTCGATGAATCACGCAAACACGCCGATGGGAATCCCCTTCTCAAACACGCTCTAAATCAGGCAAGATCAACACTCGGTCGACTTAAAGGTTTTGATGCGCATGACGGTGTTTCGATCCATCGTACTGGCGCCAGTCTGGCTCCTGCAAGTCTTCGGCATGACCAAATCCTTCAGGGACAACCCGATCATCGGCAGCCCGATTCTCAACCGGCTGGGCCTGCACTGCGGCCGGCTGGTCGTGGCGCATGCGCTCAACCGCCTGCGCCTCATGACACTCAAGCCCCTGGCCGACGCCGAAACGCGCCGGCGTTTTGCCCACGATGGCTTCGTGACGATCGAGAATTTCCTGCCCGCCGACCAGTTCAAGGCGCTGGAGGCCGAAGTCCGCTCGTGCCGCGGCGAGGTGCGCGAATGCATCCAGGGCGATACCATGACGCATCGCATCCTGCTGGATTCCGAAACGCTTGCCGCGATGCCGGCGCTCGCCCGATTGATCGACGATCCCCGCTATGAGCGGCTGCTTAAATACTGTTCCGCCCGCCTCAAGCGGCCGCTCTATTATATACAGTCCATCAAGAACGGCTTTATCGCCGGCGGTCCCGATCCGCAAAAGGTGCTGCATGCCGACACCTTCCACCCCACCATGAAAGCCTGGTTCTTCATCGATGAGGTAGGCGCCGACAAGGGGCCGTTCACCTATGTGCCGGGCTCGCACCGCCTCACCTGGGCGCGCCTGAAGTGGGAGTACCGTCGCTCGATCGCTGCCCGCAACCTCAAGGACGGCTATTCGGAAAAAGGCTCCATGCGCGCCGAACCCGCCGACCTGGCGCAACTCGGCCTGCCGGAGCCCAAGGCGATCACCGCCCGGCCCAACACGCTGGTAGTGGCCGATACCCACGGCTTTCATTGCCGCGGGCAAGCCGCTCCGCGTTCGAGTCGGCTTGAGATCTGGGCTTTCAGCCGCACCAACCCGTTTAATCCGCTGCCCGGCTTCGGCCTGAAGGTTTTCAGCCGGATCGAGCACCGCCTTGCGCATGCCTGGTGGCGTTACGAGGACGAGCGCGCGCGGCGTCGTAACACCGTTTCCTCATGGCACCCGGTAGCCACCGAGAAGATGCACGAACAGGCCTGAGCGGTAGCGAAAGCGGCTCGGCCCTTAGCGTGACTTCAGTGCATAAAGCGCCAGCGCCGCCGCGTTGGAGACATTGAGGCTCTTGATCGGCCCCGGAAGGTCGAGGCGCACCAGCCATGTGCAGTGCTGGCGTGTCAGGTGCCGCAAGCCCTTGCCCTCGGCGCCCAGCACCAGGGCGACGGGGTGGTCCGAGGCATGCGCCTCGATGGCCTCGTCCGCCTCGCTGTCGAGGCCGATGAGGGTGAAGCCCTTGCCTTTCAGTTCATCGAGCGTCCGGGCGAGGTTGGTGACGGTGATGAACGGCACATGCTCCAGCGCCCCTGATGCCACCTTGGCGAGGACGCCGGTGAGGGCGGGGCTGTGGCGGGTGGTTGTGATGAGGGCCGAAACCCCGAAGGCGGCGCAGGAACGGGCAATCGCTCCGACATTGTGCGGGTCGGTCACCTGGTCGAGAACCACCACGGTGCCGGGGCCGATCTCGTCGAGGGTTGGCTGGACGAGGGGTTCGGCAATGAGCGCCACGCCCTGATGCACGGCATCCGGGCCGGTCAGGCGGTCGAGTTCGCCCGGGTGCACCGGCTCAGGCGTCAGGCCGCGCCTGGCAAGCGAGGCTTCGATACGGGCGAGCGCGTTGCGGGTCGCCATCACCCGGCGGATCGTGCGGCGCGGGTTATCGAGCGCTTCGATGACACTGTGGTGGCCATACAGCAGTTCGCTGCCATCGCCGCCGGGCGGGCGAGGGGGGCCGGAGCGGGCATGAGGTTTCCTGGCGCGCTTCATGGGCTGCTTATATACGTTCAGGCGGCGGGGAAAAGAGCCTTGCGGCGGACGGCGATGCTCCTATACAGGGGGGCGGAAAGCAAAGATTCAACGCGGCGGCGCGTTCCTTCGTTCGCCCCGGCAACGGGAAGACCCGATAAATGTTCGACATAAGATGGATCAGGGACAACCCCGGCGCGTTCGATGCTGGGCTGGCCAAGCGCGGGCTTGAGCCGTCGGCGGAAAGCCTGATCGCGCTGGACGAAAAGCGCCGCGCGCTGGTGGCGTCGTTGCAGGACATGCAGGAGCGCCGCAACGCCGCCTCGAAGGAAATCGGTCAGGCCAAGGCTGCCAAGGACGAGGCGCGGGCGGCTGCCTTGATGGCGGAGGTTTCAACCCTCAAGACGAAGATGCCCGAGGAGGAAGCCGCCGCGAAGGCGGCCGAGGCCGAGTTGCAAACCGCCCTCTCCGGCATCCCCAACCTGCCGTTCGACGATGTGCCGGTGGGTCCCGACGAAACCGCCAATGTGGAACTGCGCAAGGTCGGCACGCCGCGCACCTTTGACTTTACGCCACGCCAGCATTTCGAACTGGGCGAAGGGCTGGGGCTGATGGATTTCGAGACGGCCGCCAAACTCTCCGGCGCTCGCTTCGTGGTGCTGAAGGGGGCGCTGGCGCGGCTGGAGCGGGCCTTGGGCTGCTTCATGCTCGATGTGCAGACCGGCGAGCACGGTTATACCGAGGTCAATCCGCCGATCCTCGTGAAGGACGAGGCGATGTTCGGTACCGCGCAGTTGCCAAAATTTGAGACTGATCAGTTCAGAACCGAACGCCCGTTCGATTTGAGCGATTTGGAAGAGGAGATGATCAGGAAAGGCGAGGAGAGTCTTTTAAACGAACGCATGTTCCTTGCTGAATTTGTTGATTTCGACTTTAGCCTTCTAAAAAAGATGCCAGAGTCTGACGTCATGAGGGCTCGAATTGCGGCAAGAGCTCAATTGCGAAGGAGCGCGAATTTAGAGGGAAGGACGCGCGATCTTTGGCTCATCCCCACCGCCGAGGTGCCGCTGACCAACCTGGCACGGGAATCCATCCTTGAGGAAAAGGCGTTGCCCATGCGCGTCACCGCCTGGACGCCGTGCTTCCGGGCAGAGGCCGGGGCGGCCGGCAAGGATACGCGCGGCATGATCCGCCAGCACCAGTTCTCCAAGGTGGAGATGGTCTCCGTCACCACGCCGGAGCAGTCGGCGGCCGAACACGAGCGCATGACCGGTTGCGCCGAAGCGATCCTGAAACGGCTCGATTTACCGTTCCGCACCATTATCCTGTGCACCGGCGATATGGGCTTTGCCTCGCGCAAGACTTTTGACATCGAGGTATGGCTGCCGGGCCAGAATACCTATCGCGAGATTTCCTCGTGCTCCAACTGCGGCGACTTCCAGGCGCGGCGCATGAACGCCCGCTACCGTCCGGTCGAGGGCAAGGGCACCCGTTTCGTCCATACCCTCAACGGCTCCGGACTGGCGGTCGGGCGCACCCTTGTCGCGGTACTGGAGAATTACCAGAACGCCGACGGCACCATAACCGTGCCCGATGCGCTGAAACCCTACATGGGCGGGCTTGAGACCATAGGCCCGGCATGACGGAACAGCTGAAAACCCCGGACGGTCGCTGCCCGCGCATCCTCCTCACCAACGATGACGGCATCCATGCGCCGGGCCTCGGGGTGCTGGAGACCATCGCCGCGCAACTGACCGACGACATCTGGATTGTCGCCCCCGAACACGAGCAGTCGGGCGCCTCGCATTCGCTGTCGCTGGCCAACCCGTTGCGCCTGCGCCAACTGGACGAACGGCGCTTTGCCGTCCTCGGCACCCCCACAGACAGTGTCCTGATGGCGGTGCGCAAGGTCATGCCGGAGCCGCCGGACCTGGTGCTGTCGGGGGTGAACCGGGGGCAGAACGTTGCCGATGATGTCACCTATTCCGGCACCATCGCGGCGGCCATGGAAGGCTGTGCGCTGGGCTTCAAGTCGATCGCCCTGTCACAGACCTACGGGGTGCTGGGCGGGAGAAATTTGCGCTGGGAGGTGGGCGAGACCCATGGGCCGGACCTGGTGGCGGCGCTCTACCGCCTCGATCTCGGCCCCGGCATCCTCGTCAATGTCAATTTCCCCGATTGCGCCCCTGAGGATGTCAAGGGCATCGAGATCACCCGCCAGGGCAAGCGCGACCAGAATCTGCTGCGCATCGAGGAACGCACCGATACCCGGGCGCGGGCCTATTACTGGCTGGGTTTCCTGCGCGAACGCTCCAATCCCGCCGAGGGCACCGACTTGCGCGCCGTCTACGAGGGCCGCATATCGGTGACGCCGCTGCACATGAACCTCACGCAAGTCGAGGCCATGGAAACCTTGCGCGCCGCCGTTGGCAGTCGTGGCGATTGAGCTTTACGGGAGGGGCCAGCGGCGATGAGCGAGGATGTCCGTAAAGTCCAGCTCGTCATGTCGTTGCGCAACCAGGGGGTGCGCGACAAGCGCGTCCTCGAGGCCATCGAGGGCATCCCCCGCCAGCTTTTTGTCCCCCAGACGCTGGCCGAGCAGTCCTACGCCGATCAGGCGCTGCCGATCGCCTGCGGCCAGACCATCTCGCAGCCCTTCGTCGTCGCCTTCATGACCGACCGGCTGAAAGTCACAGAGCGCATGAAGGTGCTGGAGATCGGCACCGGATCGGGCTACCAGACGGCGATCCTGTCGCAGCTGTGCCGCCGGGTCTATACCATCGAGCGCTTCCGCACTCTGGCGCGCGAGGCCGAAGAACGCTTCAGGACGCTGAAGTTGTCCAACATCACCGCCATGGTGGGCGACGGGCTGAAGGGCTGGCCCAAGCAGGCCCCGTTCGACCGCATCATCGTCACCGCGGCGGCGCGCGATATTCCCGAAACACTGATCGAGCAGCTTGCCGTCGGCGGCATCATGATTATCCCCGTCGATGCCGGGCCCGAGCGCCAGGAACTGAAGCGCGTGGTGCGCACCGAAGACGGGATCGAGGTGGAAACGCTGCTGCCGGTGCGCTTCGTTCCACTGGTCGAAGGCATCGCCCGCGAACTTTGACGGTAGAGAAAATTTTAGCTGTATTTTAGCACGCCCCTAAACTCTCCCTTAACCAAACCCGCCTAGGGTCCTTCGTAACTTCCGTATGGTCTGTGGAGTCTGGGGTTCAAAATATGACATCTTCCCTGAAGAGCCGGAAATCTGTTGTGGTGCGTGTTGTCCTCTGCCTGGCGAGCGCGATTTCGCTGGGTGCCTGTTCGGCCCAGATGGACCGCTTTTCCAGTTATCCCGATGTCAACACCGCGTCGCTGCCGGATCAGGCAACGCAAACCCGATCGGTGCAGCAGAGCCAGCTCAATAGCACCGACACCCCCCAGCAAAACCAGCAAGCCTGGCAAAACGCGCCGGTCAACCAGCGTCCCGCCTATGCGCCCAGCCGGCCGGTCCAGCAGGCCTATGCGCCCGGCGGTCAGATCACCGTGCAACCGGGCCAGACGCTTTATTCCATTGCGCATGCCAACAATCTCAGCACGTCGCAACTGGCCGCGGCCAACAATATCCCGCCGCCCTATGCCATTCAGGTTGGGCAGATGCTGCGCATTCCCGGCAATCGCGGCGTCTCGCAGCCCCGACCGCGCGTGCAGGCTTACAACCGGCCGGTCGTGCAGCCAAAGTTTGCGCAAACCGCCATGCATGTGGTCAGGCCCGGCGAGACGCTGTTCGCGGTCGGGCGCACCTACCACATGAACCCCTACAAGATCGCCGACTACAACGGCCTTTCCCACGACGTGTCGCTGAGGGTCGGTCAGCGCCTGCGCATTCCCGGCCATGACGCCATGGCCCGCAATCAGGTGCCGGTGCGCCAGCAACAGCCGCAGCAACGGGCCAACACCGCCAACCTTGACCAGCAGCAGGTGGCGGCACCGCAAAAGCAGTCGGTTGTCCGCCAGCCGGTTGCCCAGATCACCCCGCAGCAGACCCTGCAGAACCAGCCGCAGACCACCGATGTCGCCAGCAGTGGCTTCCGCTGGCCGGTGCGCGGTCGCATCATCTCGACATTCGGTCAAAAGCCCAACGGGATGCGCAACGAGGGCATCAACATATCGGTGCCCATGGGCACCAGCGTCAGGGCCGCGGAGTCCGGTGTGGTGGCCTATGCCGGCAACGAGTTGAAAGGCTATGGCAACCTGGTGCTCATTCGTCACGAGAACGGCTGGGTGACGGCCTATGCCCACAACTCGAAACTGTTCGTCAAGCGTGGCGACACCGTCAAGCGCGGCGACATCATCGCCAAGGTCGGCCAGACCGGTTCAGTGACCAGCCCGCAACTTCACTTTGAAGTGAGAAAGGGCGCATCCGCCGTCGATCCGCTCAAATATCTGGACATGCGGCAAGCGGCCAACTAGAGTTTAACCCTCCGTCCCCTGCGTACTACGGAGCCTTGCCAAGACCCGGCGCATCCTTGCGGCGGGTCTTGTGTTTTTGCCGCCCCAAGTCCAGAGTCCGGCGCCATTCAAGCCATCATCAACGAGGGACTGGCCAACATGATCACGGTCTACGGACGTCGTAGCTCCATAAATGTGCAGAAGGTTTTGTGGGCGGCGGCCGAAACCGGCGTTGCCTTCGAGCGCCAGACCCTGGGCGGCAGTTTCGGGGGAACCGACACGCGCCAATACCGCCGCATCAATCCCAACGCGCTGGTGCCGGCCATCAAGGATGGCAGCATCACCATGTTCGAGTCCAATGCCATCGTGCGCTATCTGGCGCGGCGTTATGGCAAGGACACCATCCGGCCGCGTGGTCACCGCGCCTGGGCGCTCGCCGACCAGTGGATGGACTGGGCCATCAGCACGCCGGCCATACCACTGGGGCAGATTTTCTGGAACAAGATCCGCCTGCCCCCTGAGGAGGCCAACCAGCAGGTGCTGAAGGCGGCGCAGAAGACGCTTGCCGGCCATCTGAAACTGGCGGACAGCCGGCTCGGCAAGAAGCCATGGCTGGCCGGTCGCCACTTCACCTATGGTGACATACCGCTGGGCGCCATGTACTGGCGCTACCAGAACGTCGAGATCGATCGCCCGCAATTCAAGAATCTCGATCGCTGGTACGCGCAGCTGAAGGAGCGCTCCGCCTATCGCGAATGGGTGATGGTGCCGTTCGGCCGCAACCTGGCCGAATGGAACGAAAACGAGAAGAGGCTCAAGTAGCCAGCGGTTTGCCGAGACGGCCGGCGAGGTCCTGGATGTACTGCCAGGCCACCCGGCCCGAACGGCTGCCACGCGTCGTGGACCATTCAATGGCTTCGGCGCGAAGCTGTTCCGGCGCCACACCGAGCTTGAAGTAGTCGGCGTAACCATTCACCATTGAAAGAAATTCGTCCTGCGAGCAGTTATGGAAGCCGAGCCACAGGCCGAACCGATCGGAGAGCGACACCTTCTCCTGAACCGCCTCGGATGGGTTGATGGCGGTCGAACGCTCGTTTTCCATCATGTCGCGCGGCAACAGGTGGCGGCGGTTGGACGTGGCATAAAGCACCATGTTGTCGGGCCGGCCTTCGATGCCGCCCTCCAGCGCCGCCTTCAGCGATTTGTATGATGTGTCGTGGGCATCGAACGACAGATCGTCGCAAAAGACGATGAAGCGATAGCCCGGCGACTGGCGGATGAGGCCCATCAGGTCGGGCAGGCTTTCGATGTCCTCGCGGTGGATCTCCACCAGCTTCAGACGATTTTCGACCCGGGCCGTTGCCTCGGCATGAGCCGCCTTCACCAGGGAGCTCTTGCCCATGCCGCGCGCCCCCCACAATAAGGCGTTGTTGGCGGCAAGACCGGCGGCAAACCGGGTGGTATTGTCGATGAGGATGTCGCGCATCCGGTCGATGCCCTTGAGCAGCACCATGTCGACACGGTTGACGCGGGTGACCGGAACGAGACACCCGCGCGCCTCCCAGATGAAGGCGTTGGCGGCATCGAGGTCGAGCGGCGGCAGCGGCGGCGGCGCCAGCCGCTCAAGCGCGGCGGCGATGCGTTCGAGCCGCTCCATTGTGTCCTTGTCGCCGCCGGTCATGGCTTGTCCCATCGTGCGCTGATAAAGGGCTGCGCGGCAAATAGCCACGACCGGGCCAACGGTGCAAGGGGCCAGGCATGGCCGATGCGCCCCGTGGAGCGGGCGTGCGGTGCGGCCAACTTGAGGATGGCGCCGGGTGAAATATTCCGCTACACGCAGGCAATGCGGGAGTGGCCTGGCCGGCGGTGTTGCATTGCCGGGTTGCCTCGGTATATTCCGCCCATCCAAACGCGGCGCCGCAATCAGGCCGGTTCAATCGTTTCGACAGCAGGGGCGGCCATGCTGATCGGGATCGGGAGTCATTTTTGATGTTCATTTCACCTGCCTACGCCCAGGCTGGGCAAACCCCGTTTGGCGGCGATATGTTCGGCATGATCCTGCCGCTCGTGGCGATCATGGCCGTTTTCTGGTTTCTTCTCATCCGGCCGCAGCAAAAGCGGGTCAAGGAACATCAGGAACTGATCAAGAATGTACGCCGCGGCGATACAGTGATCACCAGCGGCGGCATCATCGGCAAGGTTGCCAAGGTGGTCGACGACAACGAAGTGACCATCGACGTGGCCGACGGGGTGCGCATACGCGTGCAACGCAATGCCATCACCGAGGTCCGCTCCAAGAGCGAGCCGGCCAAGGACGAGGCGAAGAAGTAGCCAGCATCGGCAACGGCTGTGACCGCAGCCGGCGGACGCGATTTCGAGAAGGCTTCAGATGCTGCACTTTAGCAAGTGGAAGGCGGGAACGATCCTGGCGATCGTGTTTTTCGGCTTTCTGTTGGCATTGCCCAACGTGCTGTCCCCGAAGGTACGCGCGTATATCCCCCCGTTCCTGCCGTCGACCCCGGTGACCCTCGGTCTCGATCTCAGGGGCGGCAGCTATGTGCTGCTTGAGGTCGACAAGAAGGATTTGACCGACCAGCTCGCCAGGCAGCTCATCGGCGACATCCGCCAGACGCTCAGGGAAAACAAGATCCGGCGCTATTCCGGGCTGGGACGCAGTGCCGACGGCGGGGTCAACGTGCGCATCACCGAAACCGCCGACATTGAAAAGGCCTACACCGCGCTCAAGACCCTGTCGCGCCCGGTATCCACGGGCTTTTTCGGCAGCGGTACGCAAAGCCCTGAATTCGCCCTGACGCGCGATGGCAACCTCATTCATTTCGCCTTCACCGAGGCCGGGCTCAATGCCCGCATCGGCAAGGCGATCGAGCAGTCGCTGGTGATCATCGGCAAGCGCATCAACGCCCTCGGGACCACCGAGCCGACCATCCAGCGCCAGGGCGTCGACCGCATCGTCGTGCAGGTTCCCGGCCTCCAGGATCCCGACCAGATCAAGCGCATTCTGGGCCAGACGGCGAAGCTGGAGTTTCGCCTCTTGTGCAACAGCCAGCCGACCGCCGCCAACCAGCAGCCACCGGCTGAATGCGAGGCGCTGCCGGATCAGAAGGACCCCAAGAGGATTTATTGGGTGCAAACCTCCAGCGCCGCGAGTGTCGATGGCGCCGACCTCACCGACGCGCAACCCGGCTTCGACAGCCGCACCAACCAGCCGATCGTCAATTTCCGCTTCAACCAGAACGGCGCGGTGCGCTTCGGCCGCTTGACCCAGGCCAACGTCGGGCGGCCGTTTGCCATCGTGCTCGACAACAAGGTGGTGAGCGCCCCGCGTATCAACGAGCCGATCCTCGGCGGCTCAGGGCAGATTTCCGGCCACTTCAGTGTCCAGGAAGCCAAGGACCTGGCCATCGTGCTGCGCTCGGGCGCCTTGCCGGCCAAGCTCAATATCGTCGAAGAGCGCACCGTGGGTCCGAGCCTGGGGTCGGATTCGATCCGCTCCGGCCTCATTGCCTGCATCATCGGTGTCATCGGCGTCTTCGTCTACATGCTGATTTCCTACGCCCTGTTCGGCATCTTCGCCAACATCGCGCTCATCGCCAACCTGATCATGCTGGTCGGCGTGCTGTCGACCTTGCAGGCGACGCTGACATTGCCGGGTATCGCCGGCATCGTGTTGACTATGGGCATGGCGGTCGATTCCAACGTTCTGGTGTTCGAGCGCATCCGCGAGGAGGTGAGAAACGGCCGCACCCCGCTCAACGCCATCGAGACCGGGTTCAAGACAGCGTTTGCGACCATCCTCGATGCCAATCTGACGACGCTGATCGCCGCCGTCGTGCTGTTCGGCATGGGCTCCGGCCCGATCCGCGGCTTCGCGGTGACGCTGGCCATCGGCATCATTACCACCGTGTTCACGGCCTATACCCTTACCCGGCTGATCATCGCCTGGTGGGTGCAATGGACGCGCCCCAAGATGATTCCCCTTTGAGAGATAATGATGTTCAAGCCCATACGCTTCATACCCGATGACACAACCATTCCGTTCATGCGCTTTGCGCGCTTCGGATTTTACATATCCATGGTGCTGTGCGTCGTTTCCATCGGTTTGTTCTTCGTAAGGGGGCTCAACTACGGCATCGACTTCAAGGGCGGCACCCTGATCGAGATCAAGACGCAGGCGCCAGCCAATCTCTCCGACCTGCGCAAGCGCATCGGCAGCCTCGGGCTTGGCGATACCGAATTGCAGTCGTTCGGTCAGCCCAACGACGTCTTGATCCGCATCGAGGCGCAGAACGGCGGCGATGCTGCCCAGCAGGCCGCCGTCGACAAGGTCAAGGCTGCGCTTCCCAAGGGGATCGATTACCGCCGCATCGAGGTGGTGGGTCCCAAGGTCTCCGGCGAACTGGCGCGCGACGGGACCATCGCGGTGGTGGTCGCCATCATCGGTGTCCTGATTTACGTCTGGTTCCGCTTCGAGTGGCAGTTTGCGTTCGGCGCGGTCGCCTCGCTGATCCATGACGTGACGTTGACCATCGGTCTGTTCTCCATCCTGCGGATCAGCTTCGATCTGTCGATCATCGCCGCCATCCTCACCATCGTCGGCTATTCGCTCAACGATACCGTGGTGGTGTTCGATCGATTCCGCGAAAACCTCAGGCGCTACAAGCAGAAACCGCTGGACGAGATCATCGATCTGTCGCTGAACCAGACGCTGCCGCGCACCATCATGACATCACTGTCGACGATGGTGGCGCTGCTGGCCCTCTATATCTTCGGCGGCGAGGTCATCGCCGGCTTCACCTTCGCCATGATATGGGGCGTTGTGGTGGGCACCTATTCGTCGATCTTCATCGCCGCCCCGGTGCTGATCTTCCTCGGTGCGCGCATCGGCACGACAACTGACGACGGCAAGGCCGAGGCGGCAAAGGCCCGGCCCTAGGGCCATGGCCGAGGAGGCCAAGCCCGCCTTCTACCCGGGCCGCGCGCCCATTGATGCCTATGGCAATTTCGGCTTCCGCTTAGCCGGTATGTCGCACCAGGGATCCATCCTGCTGTTGCCGGCAGGAATCCACGGCTGGGACGTCAAGGGCATGCTGGACGTTTCGGTGCTGAGCTTTTCCAGAATATTCGAGGCCCGCGACGAGATCGGCTTCGTGCTGTTCGGCACCGGCGATGCACAGCACTGGCCATCGCGCGAGGTGGAACGACGGTTTGCGGCCGAAGGCATTGGCCTCGAATGCATGGCAACGGGCGCCGCGGTGAGGACCTATAACATCCTGCTCGGCGAGCAACGCCCGGTCGCCGCGGCCCTGATCGCTGTTGATCTCATCTTCAAGCCGAAGACATGAGCGCCATGCCATCCGATGCCGCCAGCCATTGCCTCCATCTGGTCAGGGCGGCCGACAAGGACCGTTTCCTCGCCGCTCTGCTGGCGCCCGATGCGGGCAGGCGGGGCCTTCTGGCGCTCTATGCCTTCAATGTCGAACTGGCGCGGGTGCGCGAGATGGTATCGGAGCCGCAACTGGGCGAGATGCGCCTGACCTGGTGGCGCGACGTGATTGATTCCATCTATGCCGGCGAAACCCCCACCCATCCCGTGGCACAGGAACTGGCGCCGGCCATCGCGTCTGGCGGGTTGCCGCACTCGGGCCTTGCCAACATGATCGAGGCACGGCGCGGCGATCTTTATGACGATCCCATGCCGACACTGGGCGATCTGGAAGGCTATCTGGGCGAAACCGCATCGGCGCTCATCCAGATGGCGGCGCTGGTGCTGGCCGGCGGGGAGGGGGCCAGGGCGGCGCCGGCGGCCGGTTTGGCCGGCGTCGCCCAGGGCATCACCGGTCTCTTGCGTTCGCTGCCGCTGCATCGCGCCCGTGGCCAATGCTTCTTGCCGGGTGACATCCTGGCCCGCCATGGCGTGACGGCCGCGCACGTCCTCTCGGGGCGCTACGATGCCGCCATGGCGCGGGTCATTGCCGACCTGGCCGACCATGCCGAGCGCCGCCTTGACGAGGCTCGCACCTTGCACGCCACCATCCCGGCCGCGGCCATCCCCGCCTTTCTGCCCGTGAGCCTGGTCGATCGCGATCTGAAAGCGCTGCGCAAGCCGGGCTTCGACCCGCTTGAGGCTGTCGCCGGGGCGGGGCAGATGGCGCGGCAGTGGCGACTGTGGCGCAAGGCGCGGGCCGGGACGTTCTGATCGCCTTTTTGGCTCGATAGCAATTATTCCGCCGCCACGCGCTCGCTGCCCGTCAGCCATGCCTCGAGGTCGCGCTTGGCCCGCCCGGTATAGGCGCGCTTGCGGGCAACCTGCTTTTCCTTGCCGTGCGGGCGTTTGCCGTCGGGACCGGCGGCAACGGCGACCGGCGGAAACAGCCCGAAATTGACGTTCATCGGCTGGAACGAGCGGGTGGCCTTGTCGGCGGTTTCGATATGACCGCCAGTGATGTGGTTGACGAGGGCCCCCAGCGCCGTTGTGGGTGGCGGCGGGGCAAAGTCGAACCCCGATGCCTCGCCCGCCGCAAAACGCCCGGCCAGCAGTCCGACAGCGGCACTCTCCGCATAGCCCTCGACCCCGGTGATCTGGCCGGCAAAGCGCAGATCAGGGCGCAGCTTCAGCCGCAAGTGCGCATCGAGCAGGCGCGGCGCGTTGATGAAGGTATTGCGATGCAGGCCGCCGAGACGCGCGAACTCGGCCTTCTCAAGGCCGGGTATGGTGCGGAAGATCGCGGCTTGCGCGCCGTATTTGAGCTTCGTCTGGAAGCCGACCATGTTGTAGAGCGTGCCGAGCGCATTGTCCTGGCGCAACTGCACCACGGCATAGGCCTTGACCAGCGGATCGTGCACGTTGGTGAGTCCGCGCGGCTTCATGGGGCCGTGCCGGAGGGTTTCGGGTCCGCGTTCGGCCATCACCTCAATCGGCAGGCAGCCGTCGAAGTAGGGCGTCGATTTCTCCCATTCATGAAAGTTCGCCTTTTCAGCCGCTCCGAGCGCGGCGATGAAGGCAAGGTACTGATCGCGGGTCATGGGGCAGTTGATGTAGTCGGCGCCGGTGCCGCCCGGCCCCTTCTTGTCGTAGCGCGACTGATACCAGGCGATGGAAAAATCGATGCTGTCGCGATAGACGATCGGTGCGATGGCATCGAAGAAGGCAAGACCGTCCTCGCCGGTTAGCCGTCTCAGGTCCTCAGCCAGTCCCGGTGCCGTCAACGGGCCGGTAGCGATGATGCTGCGGGCCCAGTCCGGCGGCGGCAGGCACTCGACTTCCTCGCGGCGGATGTCGATCAGCGGATGACGATCGAGCGTTTCGGTGATGTGCCGGGCAAAGCCTTCGCGGTCAACCGCCAGCGCCCCACCCGCCGGCAGCCGCGCGGCGTCGGCCGAAGCCATGACGAGCGATGAAAGCCGGCGCATTTCCCAATGCAGCAGGCCGACGGCGTTGAGTTCGTCATCGTCGGCGCGAAACGAATTGGAGCACACAAGCTCCGCCAGATCGCCGGTTTGATGCGCCTCGGTACCGCGCTTCGGGCGCATCTCGTGCAGCACCACCGGCACCCCCGCTATGGCAAGTTGCCACGCAGCCTCCGAACCGGCCAAGCCGCCGCCTACCACATGTACTGGAGAAAGGCTGGACATGCCCGCTGCAATAGGCCGAAACGGCGGCACGGGCAAGGCATCGGCAAGCGCCATTCCTGCTTGTGGGACGGAGCGGATTGCGGCAGGGTTGGCGGCATGATCCGCGTCTATTCCAATGCCTCAGGGGTCCTTGCCGAGCAAGCCTGGATGCCCGGCACCAGCCTCGGTGCCGATATGGTGTGGATCGACTTGCTCAACCCGAGCAGCGATGAGGAAGTCGCCGTCGAGGCGGCTCTCGGCATCGACATCCCGGTGCGCGAGAAGCTGGCCGAGATCGAGGCCTCCAGCCGGCTCTATGTACGTGGACGGGCGGCTTTCATGACCGCTACGCTGATCGTCAGGGCCGACGCCGACAAGCCGGAAATGGACCCCGTCACCTTCATCCTCAACGACAACCGGCTGGTGACGGTGCGCCATTGCGAGCCCAAGGCCCTTGAGTTGTACGTGCGCCGTGCAGCCGGCGATGCCGACCAGTGTCCGGCGAGCGGCGAAGGCGTCCTTGTCGGACTGCTGGAAGCCATCGTCGACCGGTTGGCCGATCATCTCGAACGCGTCGGCGGCATCGTCACCGAGACTTCGTCGGAGGTCTTCCTGCACGAGTTTACTCGTGGCCGCGACTTCTATGCGCTGCTGTCGCGCCTCGGCGGTGAGGGCGACTTTACCTCCAACGTGCGCGAAAGCCTGGTGACGCTGGCCCGCATCGTCGCCTTTATCCCGGCCGTGGTGGCCTCGTCGGAGAAGACCCGCAAGGACGCCAAGGCGCGGGGCACCCAATCGCACCTGAAGACCCTGCAGCGCGACATCACCTCGCTCACCGACCACGCCTCGTTCCTGTCCAACAAGATCAGCTTCCTGCTCGATGCCACGCTGGGCATGATCACCATCGAGCAGAACAACATCATCAAGGCGTTTTCCGTGGGGGCGGGCGTGTTCCTTCCGCCGACGCTGATCGCGTCCATCTACGGCATGAATTTCGACATCATGCCGGAGCTGCACTGGTCTTTCGGCTACCCGCTTTCAATCGGCCTGATGGTCCTGTCGGCCGTGTTGCCTTATGCCTATTTCCGCTTCAAGGGTTGGGTCTGACCTTCAGGCCGGCTGGTGGGCCTCGTCGAGCAGCCAGTCGTGGAACTGGCGGGCGGTGTGGCTCATCTGCTTTTCGCGCGGCCGGATGAGATAGAAGCCGCGGTCCGACCTGAGGGAATCGGCAATCGGCCGCACCAGATCGCCCTGCGCCAGAAACTCCTCCGCCAGCCGCCGCCCACACAAGGCAATGCCTTCTCCGCGCAGCGCCGACTGGATGAGCACCATGTAATTGTCATAGGTCAATCCGCGGTGGCGCGGCTCGTCGGAAATGCCATGGGCGCTGAGGAACATCTCCCAGGTCACCCAGTTGCGGTCGAATTTCTCCAGATTGAGGAGGGTCTCATCGAGGAGGTCGGCGCACGTCTGCGGGGGCTTGCGGCCTTTCAGGTAACGCGGCGAGCAGACCGGCCAGATCTCGTCACCGAACAGGCGGGTTGCCTCCACCCCCGGCCACTCGCCGGCGCCGTAGCGCACCGCAATGTCGATGCCTTCGGCCGCCAGGTCATAGACCGGGGAAGAGGCATAGAGCCGCAATTCGACTTCCGGGTGGGCGGCGCGGAACTTGGCGATGCGTGCCATCAGCCAGTAGGAGGCGAAGGTGACCGAAGTCGCCACCGTAAGTTCGCCGGGCCCGCGATTGCGCCTGAGGTCGGCGGCGACGTTGGCGATATGCTCCAGCCCCATGGCGACCGCCCGGTGCAACCGCTCGCCTTCGCGCGTCAGGACCAGGCCGCGTGACTGGCGCTGGAACAGCGCGATGCCCAGATGATCTTCGAGCAGCTGGATCTGGCGGCTCACCGCGGACTGCGTGACTTCGAGTTCAAGCGCCGCGCGGGTGAAGTTCATGTGCCGCGCGGCGGCTTCGAACACCACCAGGCTATTGGTGGGCGGCAGGGTTTTGTGCAACGCGATGGCCATGCGATCGACTCATGCCTCAGCTAGGAAAACCTGAGATTTCAGGCTCTATCCTAGTTAACACATGAGCAGGAAGAATGTCACCAAATGCGCAAAAGGCGATCGCCCGGCAAATTCATCAGCAATTGTGGATCAGCGCGGCGATTGAGTCGGTGCCGCCGGCCCCGCAGGCTTTCTTGCCCTTTACATCCGGCACGACGATGGTGCCGGAAATCTTCGACCCGCGCGCCAGGTCGGCCCGCATCGAGATCATGCTCTTGGGGTCGAGACGGCTGCGGTACACATGGATGTTCTGCAGCACTTTCTGCACGTAGATGCGGGTTTCGGTGATCGGTATCTCCTCGACCCAGTCGATGGGATCGACCTTGGGATCGCGCGGATCGCCATACATGTCGATAAACTGCTGGGCGCGCCCGGGCCCGGCGTTGTAGCCGACGAGCGTCAGGATGTAGGAGCCGTCGAAGCGGTCGATCAGGTCGCCGAGATGCGCCGCCGCCAGCATGACATTGTAGGAGGGATCGCTGGTCAGCTTGGACTTGGAGTAGCGCACGCGATATTGGCGGGCAATCAATCTGGCGGTGCCGGGCATGAGCTGCATCAAGCCCCTGGCGCCGGAATGGCTGTGGGCGTCAGCGTTGAACTCGCTCTCCTGACGCGACAGGCCATAGACCAGTGCCTGTTCGACCGGATCGCCGATCCGCTTCCATTTGGGCATGGCGGTGATGGGATAGCTCCAGTCGTCGATGTCGATGCCGTAGTGCGACTCGGCCTTGGCGAACCGCAAGGTCAGAAAGGGGTCGGCTTCCTTGGCGATGATCACTGCCACCGCGTCGGCTTCGTCGGCATTGCGGAAGTGTGCCGCCAGCGCCCATGTGAAGGCGCGCATCTCGGTCTCGCCGCCGGCATCGGACAACAACTTGAACGCGCGGACCAGTTCATCTCCTGCCACCTTCTTCTCCACCGCGGCGTTGGCGTTGCCGGTGTTGATCTTGATGGGGGTGGAGCCGAGGCCAAGCGCCTCGCGCGCCAGCAGGCCATAATAGACCGTCGGTGTTTGTGCGGCCAGCTTCAGCGCGGCATCCGCCTTGGCCTTGTTGCCCAGTGCCAGCCACGCCCGGCCTTCCCAATAGGCGCCGCGCGCCTGCTGGGTACGCGAAGTGGCCAGCGGCGCAATGCGGCTGAAATGCCGGAGCGCGGTCTTTGCATCACCCAGCTTTCTGAGCGCGATCCATCCGGCGAGAAACTCGCCTTCCTCGAATTCCGGCCCGCGGCTGTAACCGTTGGCGGCTGCCAGCTTATAGGCATCGTGCCAATATTTGCGGTTGTCCGGACCCAGCAGCAGGCGGGCGATGAGCCGGCGCTCGACCCACCACGCGTCCGGGTCGATGAGCTTGTCGTGGCTGGTAGGCTGCTTGAGGAGAATGGCCAGCGCCCGGTTGTATTTGCCGGTCTTTCGGTAGTAGCGGGCCAGTGCATATTGAATGGCCTGCTGATTTCGCATCGAAGCGGGCAGGTGGCGATAGAGCTTCAGGCCGTATGAACGCACGCGGATCAGTTCGCGCGCGCACTTGGCGGCGGCCACGTACGAGCGGCCGATGAGGCCGGCGGTCGCCACTGCGGCATTGGTCTCCTGGGCGTAGATGAGCCGCCACAGACGCAATTCGTGGTCGGCCGGCTTGAGGAGCCCGGAAAGGTCGGAAATGACGGCATCGCGACCGGCGGTGCTCAGGTCGGGGTCCAGCCAGGCATCGAGCGCCTGGCGGCGGGCTTCAGCCTTGTCGCCGCGCGCCAACGCCGCGCGGGCCAGCGCCACATGAGCCTCGGGAGACAACGGCTTGAAGCGGGCGAAGTGGTGCTCGATGACATCGGGTGCCGCCTTCTGGCTGAACAGCAGATATTCAGCCCGCCGCTGCAGGGTGGTGACGAAGGGCCAATCGGGGTTGGCGGTGATGAACACCACCAGCCGATCGTAGCCGGCCTTGGCCCAGTTGTCGCGCAGGTTGATCCATTCGATGAGCTTGGCCGCCAGCGGATCGCCCGACTTCGCCGCCAGTTCCTGGGCCCGGTCGTACTTGGCATCGAGCGCGGCATCGATGGCCTTGACCGAAAGGCTGGCCGAGCGAGCGTTGGAGCGATGGCCGCGGGTGAAATCGCTCTGGGCGTCGAACTGGCTGTTGTTGCGGGCGGCATGCGAGCGTGAGGTGGGAGCGACAATCAGCAAGCCGGCCAGCAGCGCCATCGCCAGTGAGCGGGTGGCCAACGCGCGGGCAGTTGATGAGAGCATGGGATTTCCTGTCCGACAGTGCTTGCGGGTGAATTGCTAGCCCAACAAATCGGCGTTCGTGTGACTGGGCCTGTTGGTCTATCGCCTTGCCGATATTGACCATAGCGACTATGTTGCCGCCTTCAACCCTAGGGTCCTATGGTTTCCAAATTGTTGAGGAGTGTGCCCCGGTGACGTTCAAGGGATCAATACCCGCGCTCATTACACCTTTTCGCAACGGCAAGGTGGACGAGACCGCATTCCGCAAAATCATCGAATGGCACATCCGTGAGGGCTCCGATGCCGTCGTGCCGGTGGGGACGACGGGTGAAAGCCCGACGCTCAGCCATGACGAACACAAGCTGGTGGTCGAAATCGCCGTGGAGACGGTGGCGGGCCGCATCCCGGTGATCGCCGGGACGGGCTCCAACAGCACCGAAGAAGCCATCCAGCTGACCCGCCACGCCGAGACCGCCGGCGCCGATGCCGCCCTGGTGGTGGTGCCCTATTACAACAAGCCGACCCAGGACGGGCTTTACGCCCACTTCAAGGCCGTCGCTTCGGCGGTGAGCCTGCCGATCTTCATCTATAACGTGCCGGCGCGCACGGTCACCAATATCGCCTTGGAGACCATCGACCGGCTGGCCGGCGATTGCCCCAACATCGTCGGCATCAAGGACGCCACCGCCGACCTGACGCGGCCGAGTCGCCAGCGCCAGATGACGGGCGAACAGTTCATCCAGCTTTCCGGTGAGGATGGAACCGCGCTCGGCTTCAATGCCCACGGCGGAACCGGCTGTATCTCGGTGACGGCCAACGTGGCGCCACGCCTGTGCGCCGAGTTCCAGGAAGCGACGCTGAAGGGCGATTACGCCAAGGCGTTGCGCCTCCAGGACCGGCTGATGCCGCTGCATACCGCGCTGTTTGTTGAAACCAGCCCGGCGCCGGTCAAATATGCCGCCAGCCTTCTCGATCTGTGCCTGCCCGACATCCGCCTGCCGCTGGTGCCCGCTGGGGAAGCCACCAAGAAGCAGGTGCGCGAAGCCATGGTGCATGCCGGGCTGTTGAACTAGGGGCAATTCGCATGGCGAAAGGCGGCGGGGCGCCGCGGGACGGCGACAACCGCAAGATTGTCGCCGAAAACCGCCGGGCGCGCTTCAATTACGAATTGCTGGAAACCTTCGAGGCCGGGCTGCAACTCTACGGTACTGAGGTCAAGTCGCTGCGCCAGAACCGCGGCAACATCCAGGAATCCTATGCCTCGCCGGAGGGCGGCGAACTCTTCCTGATCAACAGCTACATCCCCCAGTACAAGCTCGGCAATCGCTTCAATCACGAGCCAAGAAGACGACGCAAGCTGTTGATGCACAGGCGGGAAATCGAACGGCTGAGTGGCGCGGTGGCGCGTGAGGGCCTGACGATCGTGCCGCTGAAGCTGTATTTCAACGCCCGCGGCGTTGCCAAGCTGCAACTGGCGCTGGCCCGCGGCAAGAAGCTGCACGACAAGCGCGAGACCGAGAAAAAGCGCGACTGGGAACGCGACAAGGCGCGCATCATGCGCGAGCGCGGCTGATGCAGCCTCAGGGCCTTTGCGCGCCGCCGTCGAGCGACTCCGACACGGCACTGAACACCGCCTCGAACATCGCCGGCGTCAGGCGGTTGGTGTTGGTGTTGTAGCGCGAGCAATGATAGCTGTCGAAAAGCTGCAAAGGACCCAATTGATGACGGGCGCCGTGCGCGAAACGGTACGCGGAGCGCCGTTCCCCCAGGGCATCGAGAGTAGCGTCATGGGCGATGCGTCCGAGCGCCACGATAGCCCTGAGACGGGGCAGGGCGGCGATCCGGGCGGTGAGAAACGCGTTGCAGGTGCGAATTTCAGCCGGTGTCGGCTTGTTGGCGGGCGGCACGCAGCGCACTGCATTGGTAATGAGGCAGTCAACCAGTTCGAGCCCATCACCCGGATCGGCGGCAAAGGTGCCGCGGCTGAAACCGAACTTCGACAGGGTGCCGTAGAGCAGGTCGCCGGCATAGTCGCCGGTGAACGGCCGGCCGGTACGATTGGCGCCGCGCAGGCCGGGTGCCAGGCCGACCACCAGCAAACGGGCATCAAGATCGCCGAAGGAGGGGACGGGCGCATTGTGCCAGAAGGGATTGGCGGCGCGCTGCTGGTGGCGGAAGGCGGCAAGGCGCGGGCAAAGAGGGCAGTCCCTGTCAGGCCGGGTTGCCGAAGCGGGATCGGCCTTCACCGCATCAGTCCTCTTCGAACTCGTCGTCAGCCTCTTCGTCGGGCGCGGCGCGTTCGTTGCGCCGATTGTCACGGTCGTTGGGCGCGCGGCCGATATCGTCGCGCATGTCCGTTAGGTCGATGAACTGGTCGGCTTGGCGGCGCAGGTCGTCGGCTACCATGGGCGGACGGGTGGCCAGCGTCGAGACGACCGATACGCGCTTGCCTTTGGCCTGCACCGCCTCCACCAGGCTGCGGAAATCGCCATCGCCGGAAAACAGCACCACATGGTCGATCGAGTCGGCCAGACGCATGACGTCGACGGCCAGTTCGATATCCATGTTGCCCTTGAACTTGCGGCGGCCGAGATTGTCGGTGAATTCGCGCGCCGGCTTGGTGACCAGGGTGTAGCCATTATAATCGAGCCAGTCGATCAGCGGCCGGATGGGCGAATAATCGGCATCGTCGATGAGGGCGGTGTAGTAGATGGCCCGCAACAGCCGGGCGCGCTGCCGGAAGTGAGCCAGCAGGCGCCGGTAGTCGATGTCGAAGCCGAGTGCCTTGGCGGTGGAATAAAGGTTGGCGCCATCGATAAACAGGACGACCCGTTCCTCGGGGTAAAAATGCATCGCCTAATCTCCTTGCAACAAATATTTTTGCTTGAATGGCACCGGCACGACAATGTCTCCGCACCGGCATCGAAGCTGGTATCATAGTCACAGGCGAAGAAGAAGATGATTCTTGTGGCCATCGGGAGCAACGTCGCTGGGCCGTGGGGAACGCCGCGCCAGACGGTCGAACGTGCCCTCGCCGAACTCGACCGTGCCCCTCTACGGCTGGTCGCGGCATCGCAATTGATCACCACGCCGCCCATGGGCGTGCTTGATCAGCCGGATTTCATCAACGCGGTGGCCATCGTCGAAACCGACCTCGATGCGCCGCAGTTGCTGGACCACCTCCACGACCTCGAACTGGCCGCCGACCGCCGGCGCACGCTGCGCTGGGGCCCGCGCACCCTCGATCTTGACCTCATCGACCACGATGGTCGCATCATCACCGAGCACGACGCGTTGATGACACATCACGGACTCATGCTGCTGCCGCATCCCGGCATCGCCGAACGGGCCTTCGTGCTGGGACCCATCGCCGAGATCGCACCGGAGTGGCGCCACCCGGTAAGCGGTGAAACTGCCGCTGAAATGCTGGCGCGGTTGGGCAAGGGCGATGCCGGCGGGCGAAATCAAGGATGAGAAGCGGTGATGCCGACATGGCGTCGAAGGGCAGGGATCGCCCGGTCGAGTTGACTTTGGGTCAGAATTGCGGCAGTGGGAAACGCTCAATCGGTGTGGGGCAAAAGACGAACGGTTCTGTCGGCCGGCAAGACTTGAAGAACAAGGGGGCAACCGCAATGCGAACACTGATTTTGGCGGCATTCCTGAGCATCCTCGTCGCCGCGACACCGGCGTGGGCCGACCGGGCGCTCACCAATTTCAACAATGGCGGCTTGAATTCGTTCAGTTGGTCATCCAGCTACCGCGGCAAGCGCATCGTCAGTTTCGACCGCCGGCTTGCCCCCGGCACCATCCTGATCAAGACCGCCAAGCGCCGGTTGTATTATGTGCTGGGCGGCGGCAAGGCGATCGAGTACGGCGTTGGCGTGGGGCGGGAGGGTTTTTTGTGGCACGGCACTCGGCACATTGCCGCCAAGGCCGAATGGCCGGGCTGGACGCCGCCGCCGCAGATGGTCGCCCGGGAAAGGGCCAAGGGGCACTACATCCCCGACCACATGGACGGCGGCATCAACAATCCGCTGGGCGCCAGGGCTCTTTATCTCGGCGGCACCCTCTATCGCATCCACGGCACCAATGCGCCGCAGACCATTGGCCACGCCATGTCGTCGGGCTGCATCCGAATGCTCAATTCCGAGGTCATCGACCTCTATGACCGGGTGAAGATCGGGGCCAAGGTGATCGTCGAATGAGGGTTCTGCGCCTGCTCGGGCAGGCTCTGTCTACCGTCACCCCGGTACTTGATGCCGGGGTCCATTCCGTTAGGCTCCGGACCCATAAATTGCCTTGCCTCCATGGCAATCGAGCATTGTTGTGAAACGTTGCAGAAATGCAACACGGTTCAAATCCTAACCCATTGAAACAAGTGTATTATCCGAAAGTACCGGTTTGCCGGTCAAACGCTGTCCCATTGTGCTCCCCGGTTTGCCCTGTTAGGCCTGTATCCATTGATTTCAATGGGGGATTTGGAAGATGAAGCTTTCGATTTTGGCGTCGGTTGCAGCGGCTGCATGTGTCTGCATGCCGCTTTCGACCCAGGCAGCTGGCACCATGCCCCCGCCGATGTTCGACTGGACGGGCCCCTATGCCGGCGCTCAACTCGGCTACGGGTTCGGCAACGACAAGTTCATCGAAGCCCTAAGAGGGGCCAAACCTGGTTCGAAAAGCGCCACGCTTGATGGTCTGATCGTCGGCGGTACGGCTGGCTACAACATGATGATGAACAGCAATATCGTGCTGGGCATCGAAGGTGACTTTGCTTATTCCGGCATCCATTCAAATTCAGCGGGGTTGTGCATGGGCGGTTGCCAACTCGATGTCAACTGGTTCGGCACGGCGCGTGCGCGCCTGGGCTACGCGATGGGTGACACGATGCCGTATCTGACCGGCGGTGTCGCTGCTGCCGGGCTGGACGCCCACGACGGTGGAGGCTTTACGTTTGCCAGGGACGTGAATGTGGGCTGGACCGCGGGCGCCGGCATCGAGCATGCCTTTTCCAGCAGTGTGACCGGCAAGATCGAGTATCTCTACACGGATCTGGGTCGACTGAATTTCAGCAACGCGCCCTTTTATACGGACGTAAAGTTCAGCCTGGTGCGTGTCGGGGTGGATTTTCACTTCTAGGCTCCAAACCCATAAACTGGCTATGCAAATCAGTTGAGGCTTGATTCAAACTCCGAAACGGCAGGAGTTTGATGATGGATGATGTCTTCTGGTTGAACGATGCGCAGTTTGCCCGGCTTGCACCACTTTTGCCCACTGATACGCGCGGTGTTGCCCGAGTTGACGACCGACGGGTAATCAGCGGCATCGTGCATGTTTTGAAATCTGGTGGGCGCTGGGCGGATGCACCGGCGGTCTATGGGCCGAGGAAGACGCTCTACAACCGGTTTGTGCCCTGGGCAGCAACCTGCCGCGAGGCCTCATGGTTTACGGTGACAAGGGCTATGACAGTGATGCCATCCGTCGCCAGATCGAGGCGGCGGGAAGTGTTCCCAACATTCCGCCAAAATCCAATCGCAAGTGGAAGAACTGCTTCTCGCCCTGGCTCTATCGCGGCCGCAACGCCATCGAGCGCATGTTCGGCAGGCTCAAGGACTTCCGTCGCATCGCCACCAGATATGATCGGCTGGCCCGCAACTATCTCGCCGCCGTCCATATCGTCGCTACCGTGTGCTACTGGTTATGAGTCCGGACCCTAACTTGCCCTCTTCGGCTTGACCATCCAACTCTGTGACCTGGCCGTCGCCGGCGCATGGGCGTGTGTCGGTAAGCTCGGCGCAACTTGCAATGCTTCTGGAGGGGATCGACTGGCGGGCACCGCGACGGACCTGGCGGCCTTTGACGGCGGGATAGTCTCTAAACAAAATCAGGAAGATAGGTCTTTGTGGGGATTCCCCTGACTGCACGGTTCGGCTATAAAACGGCCATGTTGGAAGACGCCTCGACGCTGCCCCAGGACCCCGCCGAACTGCGCCAGGCAGCGGTCAATCTGGTTGCCCTGGTGAAGTCCCAGGCGCTGCAGATCGAGAAGCTCAAGCATGATCTCGCGGGACACCGCCGACACCGGTTCGGCTCCACGTCTGAGACATTGGATCAGCTGCAGTTGCGCCTGGAAGACGAGGAGATCGCGGCGGCAAAGGCGGAGAGACCCGCACCGGCCGACACGAGCGAACCCAAGGCCAAGCCGAAGCGCAAACCTCTCCCGGCCGATCTGCCGCGCCACACCGAAGTGCTGTCGCCGGGCGATGCCTGCAGCAAGTGCGGCGGCAAACTCAAGACGCTGGGTGAAGATGTCACCGAGGAACTGGAGTATGTCCCCGGCCGCTTCATCGTGAACCGCATCGTGCGCCCGCGTATGGCCTGTGCCTGCTGCGAGGCGATCTGCCAGGCGCCGCTGCCGTCGCGTCCGATCGAGCGGGGGCGTCCCGGACCCGGTTTGCTCGCCCATGTCGTGGTCTCGAAGTATGGCGATCATCTTCCTCTTTACCGCCAGGCCCAGATTTTCGAGCGCAATGGTATCGATCTCGATCGCTCCACCCTGGCCGATTGGGTCGGCAAATCGACAGCCCTGCTGGAACCGCTGGCCGCCGCCATCGGCAGGCATGTACTGAAGGGACAGGCGATCTTTGCCGATGACACGCCTTTGAAGATGCAGGCGCCTGGCAACGGCAGAACCAAAACCGCACGGATCTGGACCTATGTCCGCGATGAACGTCCCTGGCTCGGCCAGGCGCCACCGGCTGCGTGGTATCAGTTCACCGGTGATCGACAGGGCGCACACCCCGCCCATCATCTGTCCGGCTACCAGGGCTGGATGCACGCCGACGGCTATGCCGGCTTCAACGAACTCTATCGATCGGTCGGCATATCGGAGGTGGCGTGCCTGGCGCACATCCGCCGCAAGTTCACTGACATCTTCCAGGCCGAGGGCTCGACCATCGCCGAGGAAACGATCCGGCGCATCGCCGGCCTATACGGCGTCGAGAAGGAGGCCCGCGGTCTTGTGCCCGATCAACGGGTCGAGATCCGTCAGGCGAAGGCCAAACCGATCTTCGAGGATCTCGACGCCTGGCTGCGCGCCCAGCTCCCGAAGATCTCCGGCAAATCCGAACTGGCCAAGGCAATCCGCTATGCCCTGACCCGGATGAAGAAACTGCGGCCCTACCTCGCCCACGGCTTCCTGGAAGCGGACAACAACTCTGCCGAGCGATCCATGAAGCCTGTCGCCCTCGGCCGCAAAAACTACCTCTTTGTCGGCTCCGAGGGCGGCGGTAAATCGGCGGCCATCGCCTACACGCTGATCGAAAGCGCCAAGCTCAACGACGTCGATCCGCAAGCTTGGCTCACTGACATTCTGAGCCGCATCGCCGACCACAAGATCACCCGTATCGACGAACTTCTCCCCTGGCGTTACGCTCAGGTCTGAGCGTAACCGGAGAAACACCCATCGCGCCTGAGCGCATTCACCGGACGGTCACGCCGGACAACACGAACCCGACGCCTAGAGCAGTTACCCTCGCAGATGGCCGCGATGCCGGCAAGGTGCTGCTTGCCGAAAGGCCGGACCAGCCGCTGGCCGAATTCGGGGAATGTGTGGTGTGGGGGATGACCAGCATCACAATTGGATGTCGCACGCCCGATGTCCGAAACACCCCCGACTACTGCCGTCGTCTGACGTGTCGCTGAGCGACCGCTTCGGGCCGATGCTGTCGAAAAAGTCGCCGACTTGAAGGGTGTTCCCGTTCAATATCGCTTGACCGCTAG
>Ga0315540_10000341_pt1 | contig 26062 bp, 18 predicted proteins | sample SalMarSW160110MG_FD_203677 | JGI IMG/M metagenome (GOLD analysis project Ga0315540, IMG submission 203677) | Salt marsh sediment microbial communities from the Plum Island Ecosystem LTER, Massachusetts, United States - Salt Marsh Sediment SW1601-10 ...
AAAAAAATTTTGAGGTGGGGAGAAAGTGATTTGTCACTGCCGGGGAAAAATTTGGCATCACTTTAAAATCTTTCAGGCAATCTTAGCGTACTCAAGATTTTTAGAATAGTGCTTTAAGAAATTTTCTTTAAGCATTGAATTTGTTTCAGAGTTAAGTTGAGGATCATCGTTTATTATTTTAAATGCAGATTGCTTTACTTCTTTTATTATCTTGGCGTCATTAATAATATCAACGAATTTAAGTTCAGGGAAACCACTTTGCTTTGTTCCAAAAATATTTCCAGGTCCGCGAAGTTTTAAATCAACTTCGGCAACTTTAAAACCGTCATTGTATTTAACCATTGTTTGAAGCCTTACACTCGATTTATATCTTTCAATTCGTGAAGATGATAAATATTCCAGTTCAAGGTTATTCTTTTCATTTGTCGTTACATAATTATCTTTTGTTACAAGTATACAGTAGGCCTGTTTGTTCCCTCTACCGACTCTTCCACGTAATTGATGTAATTGTGATAAACCAAACCGGTGAGCATCATTAATTAGAATGATATTTGCGTCTGGAATATCAATCCCGACTTCAATTACAGTAGTACTTATTAAAACGTCATACTTCTTTGCTAAAAAGAGGAGCATTACTTCTTCTTTTTCCTGCCATTTCATACGACCGTGAATAAGCCCTAATTTGAGGCCTTTTAAGTGGTTTTTTTGTAATTCTTTATAATAAGTTTCCGCTGCTTTTAATTCCATTTTTTGAGAGTCTTCAACAAGTGGATAAACTATAAAGGATTGATAACCTTCCTTATTTTTATCAAAAATAAACTTATATATAGCGTCTAGTTTTTTCTCGCCGCGCAATAACGTTTTCACGGGTTTTCTGTTTTTTGGCATTTCATCTATAATAGATAAATCCAGATCAGCATAAAGGGTCATTGACAAAGTTCTGGGAATTGGAGTAGCGCTCATTACCAGTACATCAGGTACTTTTCCTTTGCCTTGAAGTTTTGCTCTTTGTGCGACCCCAAAACGATGCTGTTCATCAACAATAACAAGGCCAAGATTATTAAACTTAACTTTCCCTTCAAACAAAGCGTGGGTACCTATTATAATATCGGCTTCCTGTAATTCTATTTTCTGAAGGTTTTTTTCTTTTTCGGTTCTTCTTTGTCCACCCAGCAGCAGGCTAACTTTAACGATTTTGTTTTTACTAATTACCGATAAATTTTTCATCATTTCGGAAATATTTTTAGCGTGCTGGTCTGCCAGAATTTCTGTCGGCGCCATCAGGGCAGCCTGGTAACCGTTGTCGACGGCTATAAGCATGGCTATCAGTGCGACTACAGTTTTCCCGGATCCCACGTCTCCCTGCAAAAGCCGGTTCATTGGAGTCGTTGATTCCATATCTTTTTTGATTTCGCTCAAAACTTTGAGCTGTGCTTTTGTCAAATCAAAGGAAAGGGTTTTCAGGAAATCCTGTACGAGGTGGGTTCTCACCCCCATAGAACTTCCCTCAAATCTGGTTTTGTAATTATGTTTTCTCAATGCAACGAGCAACTCTAAATAGAATAATTCCTCAAATTTGAATCTTCTCAGCGCAGCAAGAAATTTTTCGCGATTATCAGGGTAGTGGAAATTTTTCACTGATTCAATCAGAGGTAGTAGTCTGTGTTCTTCGATTATATTCTGTGGGAGTGTTTCTTCAAGCTGATAAACATAAAGCTCTACTGCGCTACTGATGATCCTGCGTAAGCTGAAATCACCGATGTTAGTGGTCTTTAATTCTTTAGGGATTCTGTAAAAGGGGATAATCTTACCTGTGTTTAGAAAACTATTGGATTCATCTTCCGATATTCTGTCAAAGTCAGGGTGAGTGAACTGAAGATTACCATATTTGGACTTTATTGGCTTGCCTGAAACAGCGAATGTGTCTCCTTCGTGAAAGACATTAAGAAAATATTTTATTCCCTGGTACCAGACGCATTCAAAGAATCCCGTTGAATCCCGAAACTGAACCTTAAATATTTCTCTTTTCCCATATCTTCTTTTTTCAATATCCTCAACTTTACCTATTATTGTCAATTCTCCATCATAACCATTTATAACATAGCCGTATGCCTTTGCTGCGGTCAAAGTTGTTGTGCGGTCAAGGTGTCTCGAGGGGAAATAAAATAATATATCCCGTATAGTTTCGATTCCTATTTTTTTAAAGGACTCTGCCCTACGGGGTCCAACTGATTTTATATATTGGACGGATTGTGAGAGAATATTTTCTTTTGGATTATTCATCGAAGTCAAAAATACAGCAGGCAAAAGGCAATTACAATAAGTTTAGATTTGAGTTAAGGATTTTGGATATTGTTTGTTAAATTTGGCTAAACAATAAATGAAACTAAAGTATGGATTGGAAAAAACTTCTATCTAAAAAACTACTTGGCTTTACTGAGGAAACAACAAGCGACGGAAGAAGTCAGTTTCAAAAGGACTTCGACAGAATTGTGTTCAGTTCTGCATTCAGGAGATTGCAGGACAAAACACAGGTTTTCCCTTTGCCTGAAAGCGATTACGTCCATACAAGGTTGACACACAGCCTCGAAGTTTCATGTGTCGGAAGGTCGCTTGGTAATGCGGTTGGTGAAAAGATACTGGACCGGAATAAAAGACTTAAAAATGAATTCACTCAGTTTCATTTTGGTGAAATAGTAGCTTCCGCCTGTCTTGCTCACGATATTGGCAACCCACCATTCGGACATTCAGGAGAGGATGCTATTGCGGAATATTTCCGGCATGGGGCCGGGAAAATTTATAAAAACAAATTGAACAAAAAACAATGGACCGACCTTATAAAGTTTGAAGGAAACGCTCAGGGATTCAGGATAATTACAAAACTTCAGAATCCTACGATTAAAGGTGGGCTGAGGTTATCGTGTGCTACTCTTGCTGCATTTACAAAATATCCGAAAGAATCTTTATTTGAAAATAGTAGTAAAGCTAAAGTGTATAAAGAAAAACTTTATAAAAAATACGGTTTCTTCCAGGCAGAAAAAGATCTTTTTAAGGAGGTTGCTGAAGAAACGGGTCTGCCGAAGAAGCCTGGATATAAAAATTCATTATTCTGGTGCAGACATCCACTCGCATTTTTGGTTGAAGCTGCCGATGATATCTGTTACAGAGTTATGGATCTTGAAGACGGATTCAGACTTGGCTTGCTTTCATTCGAAGATACTGAAGCATTGCTAATGCCATTAAAAGGAGATTCTTCTCTCAGTTTGTATAATGAAAGAAATGAGAATGATAGAATTGGTTATCTAAGAGCCAAAGTAATTAGCAATCTTATAAAAACTTTGGCTGTTGTTTTTATAGATGAAGAAGAAAATATTATGAACGGGAAACTCGATAAGGATTTAATTTCATTGCTTCCTACAGCGGACTCACTGGAGGAAATTAAAAGAGTTTCGGTTGAGAAGATCTATTCCATAAAAAGCGTTGTGGAAAGAGAGGCTGCAGGTTTTGAAGTTCTGGGAGGATTGCTTGATACCTTTATTCAAACTGTAAATGAATACGCTGAAGATAAAGTTTCCCCAAAGAATAAAACAATCATAAAACTTATTCCGAAACAATTCCTTGGTGAAGACGGCAAACCGGATAAAGATCTTTATACAAGATTGTTAAAAATAACCGACCTGGTTTCGGGTATGACGGACTCATACGCTGTTTCTATTTATAGAAAAATTAAAGGGATTTCTTTACCTAACAAGTAATGAAATTTTTGAATCATTAATTTTTGGGCTTTGAATCCTATTCCATCTTCATATCGCGGGTCATAAGGTCGGTGGTGGCTTTTACAGGATCTTTATCTTCAAAAAGGATTCTGTAAACTTCAGTAGTGATAGGGACTTCAACTTTATGTTTTTTAGCAAGCTGTGAAGCGGACCTGCTCGTTTCAACTCCTTCCGCAACCATCTTCATTGATTTTAAAACGGCTTTTAATTTTTTACCTGCTCCAACCCGCTCGCCTACATATCGGTTTCGGCTGTGTTTGCTCATACAGGTTACAATTAAATCACCCATTCCTGAAAGTCCGGCAAATGTTTCCGGTTGAGCGCCGAGAGCAATTCCTAATCTGGAAATCTCTGCAATTCCCCTTGTCATAATAGCAGCTTTTGTGTTGTCGCCAAATTTTGCACCATCTACTATGCCGGCTCCGATTGCAATTACGTTTTTAAATGCACCACCCAATTCTACCCCGAGAATATCAGTTGAAGCATAAACCCTAAAGTAAGAAGTAATAAACGCTGCCTGAATGGACTTTGAAGTTTCAACATTTTGTGAGGCTGTTACGACTGCAGTTGGAATTCTTTTGCTGACTTCCTCTGCATGACTGGGCCCGGACAAAACCCCAATCTGATCATTATTCACAGTAGGAATTTCATCTTTCAGCATTTGTGACATTGTCATTAGCGATTTATTTTCTATCCCCTTAGCAACACTGACGAGAATTGAATTCTTTATATCGGAAGGAGCTATCTGTTTTACAACACTTCTTAAAAATTGCGAGGGAACAGCAAGCACGATCATATTTTTATTTGTAGTTGATTCTTTAAGTTCGTGTGTAATAAGAATTTCTTTTGGAATCTTGACACCGGGCAGATAAGTTTCGTTAATTCTGCTTTTGGCTAGAATTTTAGAATAGCTTTTTTTGTATTCCCAGATGGTAACTTCGTGTCCATTGTAATGAAGCAGAATAGCAAGAGTAGTTCCCCAACCGCCAGCCCCCAGGACAGATATTTTCATTATTTAAGGTGAGATTTATTTTTCCCTGAAAAACTAATTTTGCTTTCGCTGCCATTAAGTAACCTGACAACATTTTTACGATGTGTAAAAATAACAAGCAATGAGATAGCAATAATAAAAGGCAAAATTGTATGATAACCCTGAATGTTAACATTGAAAACATTTTCACGAATAACAAGTGTGAGCGGAACAATTATTGCTGCTACTATTGAGCCGAGGGAAACATATTTTGAAATTGAAACAACAATAATAAAAGCGCCTACTGCAACCAACATATCTACCGTTGTGATCATCAGTAACATTCCGAGTGCTGTTGCAATACCCTTACCCCCTTTAAAACCTGCAAAGATTGTCCAGACGTGTCCAATTACAGCAGCAATTCCAGCAATAATCTGAACTAAGGTAAAATCATCAAACGGAGTTGCATTATTAAAAGGCATATTGCCCATAAATAACCTTGCTATAACAACTACTGCCAGTACACCTTTCATTGCATCGAGCACCATCACTAATAAGCCGTATTTCCAGCCAAGCACCCGCATTACATTTGTGCCTCCGGCATTTCCGCTACCGTAGTTGCGTATATCAATTCCTCTTGCTGTTTTACTTACAATAATACTTGTCGGTATAGAACCTACGAGGTATGATAAAGTTATTATTGCAAATAAATTGAGCATCTCAAAAAATCCATTAAATCTATATTTATTAAAGAATTAAGCTAAATATAATGAAGGTAAATATCAATATACTTTTCCTTGATAAGAGTTGTTTTTAGTCTAAAAGGAGACTTTCAATTTTGGGTGAGCTTTTTAAGGATATCAAAATCAGCTTTTGTCGTTATCTTAAAATTAAGAAATGATCCTTTAACTATATTTATAGGCTTTCCAATTCTTTTAATGAGCATTGATTCATCAGTAGCGTAAAAATTATCAGCAAAGGCTTTTTCCATTGCTTTCTTTAAATCAGAATATCTAAAAATTTGAGGCGTTTGTACGTAGTGAACATTTTTTCTATCTATATATTCTTTCACGGTATTAGTACCTTTGATTAAAGTGTCTGCTGCTTTAAGACAAACGAGAGCGTTTCCTTTAGCTTTAGCAACATTTATTGCTCTGGTGAGAACATTTGCCGGTAAGAGTGGCCGGGCAGCATCGTGAATTACTATTAGATCGTTCTTCTTACATTCGATCGATTTCAAACCATTATAAACCGAATCCTGCCTTTTTCTTCCTCCCTTAACAATTGTTTTTAATTTTGTGAGCTTGTATTTTTTTTTGAGCTTAGCCAGAAGACTGAAATAAACTGGCTCTGCTGAAATTATTACCTCATGAACTGATTTGTTTTTCTGAAATGTCTCAAGAGTGTAAACTATTAATTCCTTCCCGTTAAACTTAATATACTGTTTAGGAGTGGCAGAGCCACTCCTAAGTCCTTTACCCCCGGCAGGGATAATTACATAAGTTTTCATTTTATTAACATTGCATCGCCATAACTTAAAAAGCGATATTTTTCTTTCAAGGCTTTCTTGTACGCTTTCATCAAGAAGTCATGTCCCGCAAATGCACTTGCAAGCATAATGAGGGTTGATTCGGGCTGATGAAAGTTTGTAATTAACCTGTCCGTGATTTTAAAATCATAATATGGGTAGATAAATTTATCGGTCCATCCTTGATTAGGTTTTACAAAACCGTCAGCAGTAACACTGGTCTCCACAGCCCGGCAGGCACTTGTACCAACTACAAATACGTTATGTTTTGAATGTTTTGCCTTATTAATTGTATCTGCAGATTTTTGTGTTATCTCATAATATTCAGAATCCATTTTATGTTTTGTCAAATCTTCAACTTCAACCGGTCTGAACGTTCCAAGCCCGATATGCAGAATGATCGGGACAATATTGATTCCTTTCTTTTCAATTTTCTGAAGGAGCCTCTGTGTGAAATGTAGTCCTGCGGTAGGAGCCGCGACGGCACCGTCAACTTTTGCATATACAGTCTGATAATTATCTTTATCTGCAGGTTCAGGTTCTCTTTTTATATAAGGTGGAAGGGGAGTGTACCCTATTTTTTCAACAGCTTTATAAACATTTCCCGGTTGATTGAATCTAACCGTCCTGCCTCGCGAAGTCGTATTGTCAATAACCTCACACCAAAGCTTATCATTGAAGTAAATTTTATTTCCTATTCTTACTTTTCTTGCCGGATCTACAATAACATCCCAGATACAGTCTGTTGCATTTAATTCCCTGAGAAGGAAGACTTCAATTTTAGCATTTGTTTTTTCCTTTTTGCCGTAAAGTCTTGCCTGAAACACACGTGTCTCATTAACGATAAGAACATCTCCTTTCCCCATATAACTCGTTATGTCGGAGAAAGTTTTGTTTTCTATTTCCTGTGTCTCCTTATCAAGTACCATTAATTTAGCTTTATCTCTGGGACTCACAGGGTGTTTTGCAATGTGAGTTTTAGGTAAGTTAAATTTGAAATCTGATAATTTCATTCTCGTTAACCTCTTAACTAAGTGAATTATTGATTATAATGAGGAAGATATAAACTTCTTCTTCATCGTAACTTTTTAAAAATTATTTTTTCTTAACGGGTCTTCCTTTACTTTTAGTTTTTTTCTTTGGTTTTGACTTTTGCTGTTTGTTTGTATTCATTTCAGACACAACAGCTCGAGCAGCAGCTAATCGTGCAATAGGAACCCTAAAGGGTGAACAACTAACATAGTTTAATCCTATCCTGTGGCAAAATTCAACAGAAGAAGGTTCACCGCCATGTTCGCCACATATCCCCACCTTTAAATCTGCTCTTACCGAACGACCTTTATTGGTACCCATTTCTACAAGTTGTCCCACACCTGACTGATCGATCGCTTCGAAAGGATCATTAGGGAGAATGTCGTTCTGAATATAAAGTGGCAAGAATTTACCTGCATCATCTCTCGATAATCCAAAAGTTGTCTGCGTAAGGTCGTTTGTTCCGAAACTAAAGAACTCTGCTTTTTCTGCAATTTGATCAGCAGTTAAAGCAGCGCGTGGAAGTTCTATCATAGTGCCAACCAGATAATTTATTTTACGTCCCTTTTCATCCATTACTTCTTTTGCTACTCGCCTAACAATATCTTCCTGTAACTTGAATTCATTTACATGTCCGACCAAAGGAATCATTATTTCTGGTTTTACTTTTATACCTTTTGCCGCAACATCACAAGCTGCTTCGATAATTGCCCGGGCTTGCATTTCAGTAATTTCTGGATAAAGAGTTCCGAGACGACAACCTCTGAAACCAAGCATTGGATTAAATTCATGTAGACTCGAAATTTTTTCATTTAGTTTTTCAACGGATATATCCAAAGCCTTTGCTAGTTGCTTTATTTCTTTTCCTTCGTGAGGTAAAAACTCGTGTAGTGGAGGATCAAGAGTTCTGATGGTTACGGGGAAACCATTCATTGCTTCGAAAATTCCTGCAAAGTCTTCTCTTTGTAAAGGTAATAATTCGGCAAGAGCTCTTTTCCTTTCTTCAACAGAATCGGAAACGATCATTTTTCTTACAGACATAATTCTGTCTCCCCCGAAAAACATATGTTCTGTTCTGCAAAGACCAATTCCTTCAGCACCAAAAGCAATTGCGTTAGATGCCTGGTCAGGCTGATCTGCGTTTGTTCTTACATTCATTTTTCTAAGTTTGTCTGCCCAGTTCATTAAACTTGCATAAGTCTGATATACAGATGAATCTTTTGGGCTAAGAGTTTTTGAAATCAAAACTTGTATAACTTCTGAAGGTTTTGTTTCTATTTTGCCTTTTATAACTTCACCTGTTGTACCGTCAATAGAGATGAAATCGCCTTCATTAACAACAATTCCTTCTTTCCCTTCGATAGTAATTCTTCTTTCGCGGTAGTTAATTTTTAATGAGCCGCAGCCAGCTACACAAACTTTTCCCATTTGTCTTGCAACGAGTGCAGCGTGTGAAGTCATTCCACCTCTTGCAGTAAGAATTCCTTCAGAAGCGTTCATACCTTTAATATCTTCAGGTGAGGTTTCAATTCTTACGAGAATTACCTTCTCACCTTTTGCTGCCATATCTTCTGCATCCTGTGCATTTAAGGCAACCTTACCGGAAGCAGCTCCCGGTCCGGCATTGAGTCCTTTAGCTAGTAACCTTCCTTCGTCAATTGCTCTTCTTTTCTGACCCATATCAAAAATAGGTCTCAATAGCTGGTTCAGTTGGTTAGGTTCTATTCTTAAAATCGCATCTTCTTTTGTGATCAGTCTTTCTTTAACCATATCAACGGCCATTTTAATTGCAGCAAACCCTGTTCTTTTTCCAACGCGGCACTGAAGCATCCAAAGTCTGCCCTGCTGAATTGTAAATTCGATATCCATCATATCTTTATAATGTTTCTCCAGGTTTTTTCTTATGGTATCCAGTTGTTTGTAAATTTTAGGATCATCGTCCTTTAATTTAGCAATTGGAAGAGGTGTTCGAATACCGGCAACAACATCTTCGCCCTGTGCATTAAACAGGTATTCACCGTAGAATTTATTATCACCTGTAGCAGGGTCACGTGTAAATGCAACTCCTGTACCTGAATCTTCTCCCATATTTCCAAAGACCATAGACTGAACATTAACAGCGGTTCCCCAGCTTGAGGGGATTGCATTAAGTTTGCGGTAAACAATTGCTCTGTCGTTCATCCAGGATCCGAATACTGCTCCTATTGCGCCCCAGAGTTGTTCCATCGGGTTGTCAGGGAAATCGTGTCCGGTTTTTTCTTTTATTGCGGACTTAAATTCACTAACTAATTCTTTTAAATGTTCAGCATTTAGTTCTGTATCTAATTTGAATCCGTTTTCATGTTTTTTCCTTTCAAGAATTACTTCAAACGGATCTTCTTCGTGTTTATCAACTGGCTTTAAACCTAAAACGACATCACCGTACATTTGGACAAATCTTCTGTAAGAATCGTAAGCAAATCGAGGGTTATTTGTTTTTTCGATCAGTCCTTGCACTGTTGTATCGTTCAATCCCAGGTTTAGAATTGTGTCCATCATTCCGGGCATCGAGGCCCTTGCTCCACTTCTTACAGAAACAAGTAAAGGATTTTTCCTATCGCCGAATTTTGCTTTCATGCTGGCTTCTATTTTCTTAAGAGCCTTCAGAACCTGCGATTTTAATTCTCTGGGGTATTTGTTTTTATTATCGTAAAAGTAAGTACAGACTTCTGTTGTAATTGTAAATCCTGAAGGAACAGGCATACCTATATTCACCATCTCGGCAAGGTTTGCTCCTTTCCCGCCTAGCAATGCTTTCATTTCTGATTTCCCGTCTGCTTTTTTATCTCCAAAGTAGTAAACATATTTATGAATCTTAGCCATTTTCTTCTCCTCTATAAATTTGTTCGCAATAATAGTTATGAAATTTTTTCAATTATGAATTTTTTGAACCGGTCTTCTTCATCCATTGCAATCTGAATTTTCAGATAAAAGATGTCAATGTCATCGAGCTCTTTTGAAAACTTAGATAGCTTTACCGCATCTTTCTGTGTTGTAACAACAGAATGCGAATTGGTTGAGTAGAATTCCTTTCTTATTTTTTGAATTTCTTTTAAAGTATAATCTTTATGGTCTGAAAAAATCATTTGGTTCTGAGTATCTACTTTTGTTTGTTTTAATGCGTTAATAAAAGAATAAGGGTTAGCAATTCCCGAAACCACAAGGCTTTTTTGTCCTTCGAATTCTTCTATTTTATGTTCAATGTTTCTTTTAATGTCAATAAATCCCATTGAATAATAGTATGCATTAAATATTTTTTTACTTTCAGAATATTTTTCAAGCGATTTTGATAATGATTCTTTTTTAGAAAATTTTCTGTTTACGATAATTGCATCGGCACGTTCTATGGAGTTAAAGTTCTCTCTCATAAATCCCGTTGGCAGAAGATTCTGATTAAGAAAACCCGGTGCATTTAAAAACTTCTGTTCGCAAATCAATACATCCACATCACGATAAATCCATCTGTGTTGAAATGCATCATCTAAGATAATTGTATCTATATTTGTTTCCTCAATTAATTTCTTAGCCCCGCGAACTCTATTTTCGCAAACAGCAGCAGGCACCCTGCATTCAGCAACTGTGTGAAAAATTTCATCACCACATTGATCTACAGTAGTTAATATATTTTTGTTGTCTGCAACAAGAACGTAACCGGAAGATTTTCTTCCATAGCCACGGCTAAGCACCCCAACTTTCCTGTTTTCATTTTTTATCAGGTTCGTTAAATAAATAACCATTGGGGTTTTACCTGATCCTCCAATTGTAATATTTCCAACAGAAATAATTTTTGCTCCAACCTTTTTAGCTTTAAAAATTTCTTTGTCAAAGAGCCAGTTCCTGATAGCAACCAAAGCCGCATAAACCGGAACTAGGGGATATAATATTATTTTTAGTAATGTCATGCTTTAAAATTGTTCTCTGCTTCTTCCTGCAACTTATTCATTTTGGCTTCACAATCATTAATTACCTGCGAAGTTTCCTCATAAGTCAGGTTTTTGTCAACATAAATTGGATTGGAATACATCAAAACAGCTTTGGTAAAAAATTTAGGAATAGAAAACATATCCCAGCTGTTTAGTGATTTTTTATTTTGTATTCCAACACCAGTCAGAATAAGTGGTAAGCCACTTTTCTTTGCCGCAATAACAGCTCCGGCTTTTAACTTGTGCCTCGGTCCTCTTGGTCCATCAGGAGTAATCGTAATGGAATGTTTGTTTTTTCCATAGTCAATTACGATTCCCAGAGCAACATCACCACCTGTTGAACTAGAACCACGGATAACCCTGTATTTCCAGTTTTTCAAAACGCGTGCAAGAAGATCACCATCCTTGCTTTTGCTTATAAGTGCAATCATTTTTTTACGGCGATGAATATACCAGGGTAAAAGCATAGAACCGTGCCAGAATGCAAGCACATAATTTTTATTCGCTTTTTCCAGTTCATCAATCACAATTTTATTCTTTACTGTGATTTGCAAAGTTTTACAAAGAACATTTACTAAATGGACTAATACAAAATGGCCAATAAATCTTAAACTGTTCTGCTTAACTTTTCTAAGTTTCATTCATTGTTTTATAAATTGAATCAGCTGCTTTACCAGAAGCACCTTCCGTTCCAAGTTTTTCTTTTATCAGTCCGAATTTATTTTTAATAGCGCTATATATACTTTTATTAGATAAAATCTTTTTACATTCTTTATAAACGGTTTCTTTAGAAACCTGATCTTGAATTAGTTCGGGAACAACTCTTTTACCGGAGATGATATTTGCCATTCCGATGTAATTAACTCTTACCAGACTTTTGCCGATCAAGTATGTAAGGCCGCTTGTTTTATAGACAATTATCATCGGCAATTGAAACAGCCCGGCTTCTAGAGTAGAGGTCCCTGACTTAACTATTCCGAACTTGGAATTTTTTAACAGATTGTAAGTTTCATCTTTTATTACTCTGAAATTTCTCACTTTTGTTATTCTGTTAAATATATCTATATCAATATTTGAAGAACAAGCTGTAATAACTTGCAAATTAAATTCTTCAGCGAGTTTTACAGCAGCCGTTATTACTTCCGGGAATATATGTTTTACTTCCTGATCTCGGCTTCCAGGAAGTATCAGAAAAATTTCTTTATTCTTATCTAGATTATATTTTTTGTAAAGCTCTTCCTTTGAAAGGAAATCATATTCTTTAAGTCTTTCTAAAAGAGGATGACCAACAAATTCAACATTAACTTTATGATTGCTGTACAGTTTTTCTTCAAATGGAAAAACAACCAGCATTTTGTCCACTAATTTTTTGATCTTCCTGATTCTGCCGCTTCCCCAGGCCCATATTTGCGGCGATATATAATAAACTATCTTTACATCTAGTTTTTTTAATTTTTTAGCAATGCTTAGATTAAATCCCGGATAATCAATCAAAACAGCAGTGCTAATATTTTTCGTTTTAACTAGTTCAAGCAATTCCTTCTGAACTCTTTTAATAAAAGGTAAATGCCTGACAATTTCTGCAAAGCCAAGGAATGCCATTCTATTAATATGATAGCTTAATTGCATTCCTGCTGCTTTCATCTTATCTCCCCCGATACCGAAAACGTTAATTTCGGAATCAAGTTTTTTCAGTTCCTTTATCAAAGAAGCACCGTGTAGATCTCCGGAGATCTCGCCGGCAATTATCAGTAAATTTTTATTTATCATTTATTATTGGTTGATATTCACAAAACCAATTTTGAAAATTCAAAGTCTCTGAAGATACCATAAAAGTATTATAGTCAAAGCCACAATCCCAAAAGCCTGCAAGCTCCTCTTTTCCGATTTTAATCCTGCTTTAAGATTAAAGGGAGGTTGTTCAACATTACCAGCTTTGTATTTTGTAAGCCTTGGAAAAAATCTTGGTACATTCTTAATGTAATTTTCAAATTCCTGTCCAAATGTTTTTTGTAAATATTTTTCTTCTTCGCTTACTATAAGGGAATATTGAATATAAAAAAAAACCAGTCCGACAATTTGTAAATATGGAAAAAGAGCAAAAGACATAAGGCCTAATCCTATATAAAGTAAAATATTCCCGATGTAAAGAGGATTTCTGGCCCTTGCAAAAGGGCCGCTAATAATAAGAAAGCTACCACCAACACCACCGGTTGTTCTGGTTTCGCTGCCCGCCCAGCTTACTCCCCAAAGCCTGATAAACTCACCGGAGAGTGCTACTAAAAAGCCAATAATAATACTCCAGACATTTGCATTAATGTAAGCAATGGACAAAATAAGAAAAGGTATTGGAGTATAACTTCTGTATTTAAATAGTTTAGTAGAGATTTCCGATTTTGTCATTCTTACCCTCTTAAATAAACTTCTCGTCTTTTAAGCGAAGCTTGGTGTCTTTTTTTTAATCTTTTCTTTGATTTCAATTCATCAAGTCTTTTTATAACATCATAAAAATTTTTATACGGAAAATATGTTATCCTTTCTTTTTCACAGAATTTCAGCAAGTCATCTTTTGCAAAAATAAAATCACAGAACTCGGCTGTTTCTTTGTCTGAAATACCATCTCCTATATAAACTGTAAATTCCTCATCACTGCTGTGATTAATTATATGATTATGTTTACAGTTCGCCGAAGTTTTTGATTCTTCATCTAAGTAAGGGAAAACCGGTGTGAGATTATTATTTTCGTCTATTAATAATTTATTTGAATAATATTTCAGATTTTCCAGTTTTTCCTTCTTAAGTATTTTTTCTATATAATAATCAAAGCCATCGCTTAAGACATAGTGTTCAAAATGGTTGTATTCACAATATTTTATGAAGTCATGAAAGGTTGAATCGACCTCAAATGATTCTATATATTTATCAAATTCTTTAAGGTCCAGATCTTTTATTGAGTCGCACAACAGTAACCAACATTCTTTTGCGGTAACATCGTCTTTGAGATATTTAGTAATGACCTCAGCTACTGCTGTTGGTTCACCAAATTTTTCGAAAATAGCGGAACCGACATCCACCTTTGTAACTGTACCATCAAAATCAATAAATATTTTAAATTCTTTTTTGTCCATTTCCTTTATTGTAAATTTCTGACATCATATTTAGCTTCGCATCTTTAATCTTGGCTTATAACCTTGTTAGTTATAAAAACAAACTTTCATTTTAAAGGCAGGAATATCTTTCTTTAACCTAAAATAATTTTCAAATTAAGGAATCATTGAGTAACAAAATCAAAATCCTCATTAAATCGTACGCTAACAAGTTTGGATATTCCTTCCTCCTGCATCGTAACCCCATACAAAGTCTCAGCTGCTTCCATAGTTCTCTTATTGTGAGTAACAACAATGAATTGAGTATCTTTGCTAAAGTCTTTTATAATTTTTGTAAAACGGTCAATGTTTGCGTCGTCGAGTGGAGCATCGATTTCGTCAAGAATACAGAAAGGACTTGGTTTTACGAGATAAATCGCAAATAGTAAAGCAATTGCTGTTAAAGTTTTTTCTCCCCCTGACAGAAGTTCAATTGAAGTCGGACGCTTACCTTTTGGCTTTGCAATTATTTCAATTTTTGCTTCAAGAGGATCAGCATTTTCTTCTATCTTTAAATCAGCCTCGTCTCCGGGGTTAAATAGTCCACGGAAAATATTTACAAAGTTATTCCTGATCTTTTCAAAAGTTTCTGAAAACTGTGTTTGAGCAGCTGTGTTGATTTCGTTTATAGTGTCTACAACATCTTTTTCTGAGTCAAGTAAGTCGTTTCTTTGTTTGCTTAAAAATTCAAAGCGCTCTTTCTCTTCTTCGTATTCAGAATAAGCAAGCAGATTAATCGGTCCCAGGTTTTTAACTTTTTGTTTTAAAGTTTGAACTTCTTCTGTCCTTGTTTGAAAATCAAAGGTTTCAAGATCTTCGAAAGTTTTCTCTTCCAGAGTAATAGAATAGCTTTCCTTAATGTGTTCCCGAAGATTATTCATCTTCATTCCAAGTTCGCTTAGTTTCATATCGGAAGCATGTATTTCTTCAGATAGTGCTTCTCTTTCTTTTCTGATTTTATTCTGAGCAGTTTCTTTTTCATCGATGCTTGATTGAATAGATTTATATTTTTTGTCTATCTCTATTTCCTGCAAGTGCAGTACATCTCTTTCAGCCGATAATCTATCGTATTCATTTCTTAGCTCAGCAAGGCTATCATTAATTGAAGCAGATTCTTCAGTGGCTTTAGCTATATCGAGTTCTCTTCTTGAAACTGATTTTTTAAGATTTTCAATTGTCTCCTGTGCTCTCTTGATTGCATTTTCAGTATTCCTTTTTTCGCCAAGCAATCTTTCCAGATCGAGATTTAAATTATTTTGCTCGGAAATTGTTGTACCGTATTTTTGTTCGAATGAGTCGAGTTCTTCTTCTAATTGTTTCTGGTCTTCATCTGCTCTTACTTTTTCTTTTTTCAAATAATTTAGAAACTCGGCGGCTGCATTTCTTATGTTATCAGTTTTGTTAGATTCGGCAACGAGGTCTTTTATTTCTGTGCGGGCTTTTTCAATTTCGTCATTTGCTTTTTGTTTTTCGTATTCGAACTGGGCAATTTGTTTCTCTACATTTGCCAGATCGTTGAGGAGCATTCTTTCGTTTTCAGAAATAATTTTTAAATCTATTTCATTATGCCTGATCTCAATTTCCTGTATGCTTGTCTGCAATTTATTTATTTCTTCTTCTCGTTTTGGAAATTCATTTTTCAGGTTTTCAAGAAGTTGCATTCGCCCGAACAAAGATTCACTAAGTTTTGGCTTGGAGCCACTTTCAACTACTCCAGAGTTATCTATATAATCGCCGCTCAATGTTGCAAAATTAAACTCACCATATTTTTCAGAAAGCGAGAAAGCAGTTTCAAGAGTATCAACAATTGCTGATTTATCTAAAATAAGATCAAAATAATTTTTCCATTGTGGGTCAGACTGGATCAAATCTTTAGCCCAGCCTGTAAAGCCGGATTCTTTTTGAAGTTTGGCGGCTCTCCGTTTCGAAACTCCATCTTTAATTTTATCGAGAAAACCAACATTCTTTTTTCTTACAAGGTCCGGGAGAAAAAATGATGCGCGCCCTGCTTCTTTTTCTTTTAGATATTGAATCCCACTTTTAAGATCATCGATAGTTTCAACCATAATATTGTTGAGATTATTTCGTAGAGCTGCTTCAATAGAAAGTCTGTATTCTTCGTCTGATGTACCAATATTTGCAAGAAGAGACTTATTGCCTCTTGCCCATTCGGATGTTTCAACTAAAGTTTTAGCACCTTTGGAAATACCTTCTAGGTTGTCAATAAGAGCCTGAATAAAGTTTATTTTATCTTTTATACTGTTAACTATTCCTCGATCTTCGAGTGCTTTTGATTTAAGAGAGCTTAATTTTTTCTCAAGTTCTTCTTTATCTTTCTGTTTTTGTTCATAAAGTGATTCAGCCTCAGATAATTTTTTTGAAGTCTGAATTTTTTCCTGTTCTAATTCTTCCAGGTAACCGACCGTTTTTGCAATGTTATTTGTAAGAGATAGAATTTTTTCATTCAGTTTATCGATTTCTATGTTTTTAGACTCGAGTGCTTTTTCAATATTTGCCAGGTCGTTTTCTTTGTTTGTTATTTCTTTGAATTTTTCAAGGAGTTCATCCGATTTGTTCCTTAAATGCTCTCTTTGTTCTTCCAGTGAAGATTTATATTTATTGACTTCTTCTTTTGAAGCTTGTAGTTCTTTTTCTTTATCCGAAATTGTTTGTGTGAATTCAATAATTGAAGTTTTGCTGTTTTCGATAAATTCTCGTGCATGCTTAAGCTGATTGTTTAATTCTTCAAGCTCAAGTTTGTAACGGTCAATATTTGCTCTAAGTGAATTTTGTTTTTCTTCGGTAACAGAAATTTGTTTTTGTGAATTATATACTTTTGCGGTTTGCCCGGTTACTTCTTCACGTTTGTTCTTTAATTCATTTTCTGTTTCGGATAGTGTTTTTTTTATTGAGCTGATTTCGTCTTCGATCCTTGAAATTTCGGATTCAAGAGAGAGCTTTTTATTAAAGTTTTCGCCTTTTGCAACTTTGAATTCTTCTTTTTGTTTATTGAAAAGCGTAAGTTCTCTTTCAGCAAGATCAATTTCAAGTTCTCTAAGTTGAGTTGAAATTTTGTTATACTTATCAGCTTTTTTGGCCTGGCGTTCAAGAGAGTTAACTTTCTTCTCAACTTCTGAAACAATATCGTTAACTCTTGTTAGATCACTTCTGACTTCATCAAGTTTTCTCAAAGCAAGTCTTCTGCGTAATTTGTATTTGTTTACTCCGGCTGCTTCCTCAAACATTACTCTTCTTTCTTCAGCTTTGTTGCTGAGGATAGTCTCGATCATTTTAAGTTCGATTACAGAATAGGCATTCGCTCCAATTCCCGTATCCATAAAAAGATTTGTAATGTCTTTTAGCCGGCATAAATTTTTATTGAGAAGATATTCACTTTCTCCTGATCTGAATATTCTTCTTGTAATTACTACCTCAGAATATTCAGTGGGAAGAACTCCTTTTGTGTTTTGGATAGTCAATGAAACTTCGGCCATACCCATGGGCTTTTTGCCGGAAGTTCCATTGAAGATTACATTTTCCATTTTATCGCTTCTCAAGGCACTGCTTCTTTGTTCGCCCAAGCACCATCTGATAGCATCGACTATATTTGTTTTCCCGCAACCGTTAGGTCCTACTATAGAAGTAACCCCTTCGTTGAAGTTAACGACAGTCTTTTGAGAGAAAGATTTGAAACCTAATATTTCTAATTTAGATAGATACAAATTTCAGCTACATCCTGAGATTAATTTGTTTAATGGCTATCTGAAGGTAATTAATTACTAAATCATTCATCTGAAAATAAAGCAAAAATCCACCTAGTACTAGAAGAACTGCAACTATACAGTAAAAATAAACGCTTCCAGCATTTACGTCAAAAATTACATAAATTCCTTTCATAAGCCTGTAAAAAATCCAGAGATTAAATATTATAACTCCCCAGTAAATATATACATTAGCAATTTTTGCATTTAGTATTCTATAAAGAATTATTCCAACAGGTATAAGTAAAACCAGCGGAAGAAAAGACCAGACAACAGTATAAAAAACGCTTGAGAAAAACACTTTGTTCTTTACAAAAAATGATGCAGTCTTTATTATTATTGAAAGGATTACCATCAATACCATATAAAGTATCGTTAGCCAGAAAAGGGAAGCAATAGGGTGCCAGCTAAGAAAACTTACATCTTTTATTAATGTATGGCTGCCGAAAGCCAAGAGAATTCTTTCGACAGCAACATTTTCGCTGAAGTATGATAAAAGGTTTGCTGCAATCAGAGCACCAACCGCAGAAATTATTATGGCAAGTAAGCCTGATTGATATACTGATATAATTCGTTGGTCTCGTACATCAGAGAAAAAGTTATATGGTCTTAATAAAGCGCGAGTAGCGTCCTCTCTGAATTTTTTGCCGGAGTTTACCAACACGCCCATTAATACAGCCAGTAATAGTCCAAATAAAATAAAAGAAATAGGAGAAGTATCCTTTCTTGTTCCAATAGGAATTGTGACCTTTTCTGTATTATGAAGTTTTGAATAGAGAATTTTATAAACAAGTCTGTCTGTTCCGCGATTTTCGTCACATATACCTATTTTGTAAATGTTGTCATCGTTGAAACCAGAAATTATAGATGCAAATTCACCTCTGTAATCGAACATTGAATTTATAAAAAAGCCTGCAAGCTTATTTCTGTTTGAATAGTCTAAAAGGTCATCAAAATATTTTGCCTGTGCTTCAAATGAACCGGGATTTAAATAACCATCGCTGTTTCCTGCGTAAACAACATAGGTCGCTTCACTGATAAAAACTTTTCCGGTTCCTAATCTGTCCTGCATTGATTTTAGCTCTTCCGCTTCTTCTTTTATAGGGGTATTTAATAATTCTATTCCATAAAAATCTATATCATCTATTTCAGGGACTTTAAAGCCCGAGAAAGAAGCATAGGTAAGAGAATTTGTTTTCTCTTTTACAAATGCAGAGATATTTTTGAGGTAGGCAGTCTGATCATCGGAATTAGTTAAATAAGAACTCCCCAGGCCTATACCAGCAACCGAATAATTATCGTAGTTCTTAATAAAATTAGAGAGGTAATTTTTGCTTCGTGTAATAAAATCAGGATCATTCGCCAGTTTTTCAGGTAATCCATTAAGTGGAATTTCCACAAACGCAAGAAGTCCGTATTTCTCACAGAGATAAAGATAATATGGATGTGGAACTGATTTTGCGAATCTTACTGCATTAAGTCCAAGATCTTTAATCATTTTTAAATCTTTTTCCATTTCGTTGTAGGAAAAAAGATCGCCGTAAGTGTGATTAGTTGGAATGTACGTGACTCCGTTCAAAGAAATTTCCTGGCCATTTAATTTTAAACCTTCTTTCCCAGCTAATAATGAATAAACAGCAAACTTCCTCTGAACAACATCAATTAACTCTCTATCTTTCCACAATTCGATTCTTAAAGTATATAATCTGGGATAATCAGGATTCCATAATATAGGATTAGCCAGTTCTAAATTTTGGTTTATATTAATATCTTTATTTTTTTTTAACTCAAAAGAAAAATCAGATGGGCTCTGGTTATTTATTCCATCCGGGGAAATTATTTTTGATTTTACTGTTAGGTTATTGATTGTTGTTAATGTATCTGTGGGTGAATGAAATTCCCGGTTTGAAACCTTTGAAAGAATTGCAACTTTTACTCTGCCGGTCTTTTCATTAAAAGAATTGGTTACAGAATAATTCGTAAAAGAAATATTCGGTCTTGATTCAATGTAAACATCCCGGAATATTCCGCCAAAATTTTTAGGGAAAAGAAAACGCTGTTTTAAGGGAATCGTATTTTCTGAATCAAGTTTATATTTTACCTTAACTGCGAGAACATTATCTCTGTCAGTATTAAGGATATCTCTTGGAAGATCAAACTGGAAAGGATATTCGCCGCCAGCGTGAGTGTAAATAATTTTATTGTTTATTGAAATTTCTGCAGAATAATTCACACCTAAAAAAACCAGCCTGAGTTGGTGATCTTCCAGATCAAATTGTGATAGTGAAAAGTTCTTTTCAAAAATCAGTTCTCCGGTTCCTTCAAAAACGGCCGGGATATTCACATCAACTTTTTTCCTGTCTTCGTCATTGATTTTATAAACCTGCCAGGTACCGTTTAATGGGATGATTTTTCTGAACTGATTGGTCTCAAAAAAGGTTGAATCTGAAAGATTCATCTTATAACCCGGCAATTCCCGGAAAACTATCTGTGCTTTTAAAGGTAATACGAGGGAAAGGAAAGTTAGTATTAATAACAAAAGTTTAAGTTTTCTGGGAAAGACCATCCGTAATTTGTGTCCTCTTTGGTAGAAATTAAGCCGACAAATATACTAAAGAAAGGAGGGGAAATCAATGGAAATTTTAAGGTTTACGGGGCTTCCCGGAAAAGCGATTAGCTCTGTAACTTATTTATATAAGTATACTTAAGCTGATTTAATTATGTTCATGAATGAGTCCGCTTCCAGACATGCTCCTCCAACCAGAGCTCCGTCAATATCGTTTTGAGACAGCAATTCCGCCGCATTATTGGGCTTCACACTTCCGCCGTACTGGATTATCAGTTTTTCTGCTGTATCGTCACCAAAAATTTCAGCAATTAATTTTCTTACGTAAACGTGAACTTCCTGTGCCTGATCAGGCGTAGCGGTAACCCCTGTGCCGATTGCCCAGACTGGTTCGTAAGCAATTATCGTTTGTTCCATCTCTCCTTTTGAAACCTGGTGGAGTCCTTCTGTAATCTGGCGTTTTATTACATCATTCATAATTCCACTTTCTCTTTCCTGAAGAGTTTCACCTATGCAGAAGATCGGCCTGAGACCTGAGTCAAGAGCTTTTTTAATTTTTTTATTGATCGTTTCATCAGATTCGCCGAAAATAGCTCTGCGTTCTGAATGGCCGAGTATCACATATTCACAACCAACGCTTTTCAACATAGCTGCAGATACTTCGCCTGTGAAAGCTCCTCTACCTTCAAAGTGCATATTCTGTGCACCGAGTTTTACTTTAGTATTTTTTACAAGACCCGCAGCTTCGCTGAGTGAGGTGAATGGGGGACAAATAATAACATCGCATTTTACTTCTTCTTTACTTAAAGCATTAGTCAGTTTTGTAATCAGGCTTTGTGATTCGCTCAAATCTTTGTGCATTTTCCAGTTACCGGCGATGACTTTTTTGCGCATTTTGTCCTCAAAGGAAATTATCAAAAATTGTAATAACTAATTTACAAAATGAGTCTATCCACTCCAATTTTACAGAAAAATAATTTGTAGATAAGAACTATTATGACGATTATTAATCCGAAGAAAAATTACTAACAATGCCAAAAAACAAAATCCCAAAGCAGGTTAAAATTCTCGGACTTATCAGCCTTTTTACAGATATGGCAAGTGAAATGCTCTATCCTATTACGCCCATTTTTCTCACAGTCGTACTTGGTTCCTCTATGGCTGTTGTCGGGCTGATTGAAGGACTCGCTGAAATAACAGCAGGATTTTTTAAAGGATATTTTGGCAGACTATCAGACAAGCTGGGTAGGCGTTCAATTTTTGTTAGAATTGGCTACAGCCTTTCTGCTCTCACAAAACCTTTGCCAGGAATTTTTCCTTATGTTATAACTGTACTTTTTGCGAGAGTAACTGACAGAGTCGGGAAAGGTATCCGAACCGCTCCACGCGATGCATTACTGGCAAGCTATTCCCAAAATAATTCTGGGGCTATATTCGGTTTTCACAGGGGGATGGATACTCTGGGAGCTGCACTTGGACCAGCAGCCGCTTTAATACTTCTTTATTTCTATCCTGAAAATTACATTTTAATTTTTCTCATTGCTTTCATTCCTTCTTTAATTGCTGTCGGCTTTACAATTCCTGTAAAGGACAAACCAATACCAATTAGTACAAAAGAAAAAGGCAATTATAAATCGTTCTGGAATAATTCATCCACAGATTATAAAAAAATGCTTTTGCTGATTACGGTTTTTTCACTTGTAAACAGTAGCGATGTTTTTCTGATTTTAAAATCAAAAGTTGTTTCAGGCTCTTCTACACAAGCAATTTTAGGTTATATTTTTTATAATATAATTTATGCTTCTTCATCATATCCACTTGGAAAGATTTCAGATAAGTTCGGAAAGAAAAATATTTTTATTTCAGGTTTGCTAATATTTTCGCTGGTTTATCTTGGATTTGCACTAACCAGCCATGAAATAATTATCTGGATACTATTTGCCTTTTATGGAATTTACACAGCGGCAACTGAAGGCATTGCAAAAGCCTGGGTATCGGACTTAATTCCGGATCAAAACAGGGGTACGGCGATAGGTTTGCTCACGATGCTTTCAAGCATAGCAATTATGGCAGGCTCATTTCTAACAGGAATTCTCTGGGATCAGTTTGGGGCACAGGTTCCGTTTTTTTTGTCATCGGGTGTTAGTTTTGTAGTCGTTGTATTATTCCTTTCAATTAAGACTAAGTGAATGTGTAACTCTAAAAATCCTTAAAATCTTTAATTATGCCAATTTTGACCTTTCGCTGACTTCAATGTAACAGGCTATTTTCTTATTTTTAACCTTTATTTTCAGGCTTTTGAATGTCTAATAGAAATGAAATTGTAGTGGTAGCTGTTAGTGGTGGAATGGACAGCTGTGTAACAGCTGCAATAGCAAATGAAAAATATGACCTGGCTTTTGCTCATATTAACTATGGACAGAGAACAGAAAAGAGGGAGTTAAACTCATTTAATGATATAGCTGATTTTTATAATGTCAATAGAAGATTGGTGGTAGATTTGACACATCTTTCAAAGATTGGGGGCTCGTCTTTAACTGATAAAAATATTGCAGTTACTAAGGCTGATCTCTCCGATAAGAATATTCCTTCATCCTATGTTCCTTTCAGAAATTCAAATATACTTTCTGCTTGTACAAGTTGGGCTGAAGTTTTAAATGCATCAAAAATTTTTATCGGGGCAGTTTTTGAGGACTCATCAGGCTATCCCGATTGTCGGCCTTCATTCTTTTCTGCTTTTGAGAAAATGATAGAAGTGGGAACAAAGCCGGAAACAAAAATTAAAATTGAAACTCCAATCATCAATTTGTCAAAGGCTGAGATAGTGAAAAAAGGATTTGAATTGAAAGCTCCTCTTGAATTGACATGGTCTTGTTATCAAAATGAGGGTGAAGCCTGTGGAGAATGTGACAGTTGTGCGTTACGTTTGAGAGGTTTTCAACAGGCAGGATTTGAAGACCCGATAGCGTATAAAGTAAAACCAGTTTACAAGTAAAAAATTATAACCTTTTCATTATAAATTCTAAATTAAGTCAGAGGTTGTTGTGAGTGATAAAATAAAGTTATTGGAAGTTTTTGAGAATGCATATCCTGACAGAAATTATTCTGTGATTCACGAAGCCCCGGAATTTACGTCTGTCTGTCCTAAAACCGGGCAACCAGATTTTGCAACTATAATAATAGAATACATTCCTGATAAACTTTGTATTGAGCTTAAATCGTTAAAATTTTATTTGAATTCATACAGAAATGATGGAATTTATTTTGAAAGTGTTACAAATAAAATACTTGATGATCTTGTTGAGGTTTGTAAACCACGTTATATGCTGGTCACAGCTGAATTTAATGTGAGAGGAGGAATTGAGTCAATAGTAAAAGTTGAATATCAGAGCAAAGATTTTTTGAAAAATAAATCATGGAAGTAAACGAAAACTAATGTCGGTCACTATAACAGCTAAAAAGGGATTTATTAAAAACAGGGATGCTATCTTTAAAAATAAGGATCTTTGGACCAATCCTTTTAAATTTAGCATGTCATATAGTTTATTGGTGGAAGAACACATCCGTATGCTGGCCGGATCAAAAAGATATAAATTTGCTATTACTTCAGCAGGCAGTTTCAGCAGGAGAGAACTTTCTCCTTTTTCTGATATTGATATTATTTTCATTACGAATTTGGTTGAAGATCATGAAGATGATATTTCAGAGCTTGTTAAAAAGTTCTGGGATAATGGAATTGAAGTTTCCCACACAGTAAGAGAATTTCCTGATATTAATAAATACCTTAAACAGGATCTTCATACCTTCACACAGTTTTTCGAAACAAGGTTGCTGCTGGGTTCGTATAAAATTTATAATGAATGGAATAACCAATTATTTGATTCAATAACAGACAATGTTAAAGCGGCATTAATCAGAGAGCTTGCTCAGGATATAACTAATAGATACAATAAGTATGGCAACTCTCCTAAAATGCTCGAACCAAACATTAAATTGTCCGCAGGAGGATTAAGGGATTTCCAAGCTATAGAGTGGATGTACATTTTAAAAAATAAAACCTTGCTGAATAAACAGAATGAAATTACTCAGGTCGAAAATTTTATTGAAAAGTTGAAGAAACAAAAAAGCGTAAGCATTAAGGAATGCAATCAACTTCTTGAAAGTTACAAACTTCATCTGGGTGTAAGGAATCTTCTCCATTTATTAACGAAACAAAAAAATGACCGGTTTGAGTTTTTTTTGCAGGAAAAAATTTCAGAAATATTTTTAAATAGCAAAGACGCTATGTCTCTTTTTATGAAACAATATTTTAATGCTGCAAACATTATCTATCGTTTTACAAAACTTACCACAAGAAAATATAATGAAGAGTTTGTTAATCCGATTCCGGACCCATTGAGTATAGAACTGGACGGTAATTTCAGAATAAAAGGCAGAATAATTTATTTTACAGGAGATGAAGAACTAACACTATCTGATATTATCAGGGCGTTTTACTATAGCGGCTTACATTCGGCTATCTTCGATGACAAACTCACAACATCAATTCTTGGAACGGTAAATAAAGTATCAGAAGAGTCAGTAGAGCAGGCCGAGTCTTCAGTCTTTTTTAGGGAAATATTGAAACTACCTAAAAATGTGGGGCAAACACTTTCGCTAATGAATGAGTTGGGTGTACTTGGTGGGTTTATGAGCGAGTGGAGTGACCTTGAAGGATTTATGCAGCACGGGGTTTATCATTGTTATACCGCAGATGAACACACGCTTATAACAATTCAGAATGTCGAGAAACTTGAAAAAGATAAGTCGTCACTTAGCAAAATTTTTAATCAAATTAAAAACAAAGAGATATTATATCTTGCACTTTTGTTTCACGATATTGCAAAACCTATAAATATAGCCGGACACGAAATAATAGGCTCTGAGATGGCATCAGCAATAATGCAAAGGCTTGGATATGATGAGGAAGAAATTGACAGAGTCTCATTCCTGGTAAAGAATCATCTTGTGATGGAACAAATTGCCTTCAGAAGAAATCTTAATGATCCTGAAACACTTAATAATTTCAGCTCAAAATTCAATTCGATTGAAGAGCTTGACCTTCTTTATCTTGTTACCTATGCTGATCTTTCCGCTGTAAACGAGGCTGTCTGGACTTCCTGGAAAAGTGATCTTCTCTCCGAACTTTATCTGAAAACGAAATCTATGCTTGAAGACCAAATAAGCGGAGAAGAATATTTGGTTTCGAACACATATATAATTCCTAAGGAAGTCAGTAAACATTCTTCCGTAATTTCGGAAGAAAATGTTCAGAAACATCT
>Ga0315540_10000342_pt1 | contig 26045 bp, 20 predicted proteins | sample SalMarSW160110MG_FD_203677 | JGI IMG/M metagenome (GOLD analysis project Ga0315540, IMG submission 203677) | Salt marsh sediment microbial communities from the Plum Island Ecosystem LTER, Massachusetts, United States - Salt Marsh Sediment SW1601-10 ...
CTTTTGCATAAGTGGAAAAATCTCCGCTTCGTGCCTTCGCACAAGATGATCATTTCTCAATTCGTCATAGTACGCACGCTTATATTCCATACCGTATTTTTCTTTGTAACCTTCTATCTGCCCGTGTCCGAACATAGGTAAACCGGGGAGAGTAATCATCATTATTGCAACCCCAAAATATTTATCGCCATCTCCAAACTGATTTATTGCAGTATCTTCGTCAGGGTTGCTCATAAAATTGACGTAACGTTTCAGTATTTCAGGGTTAAATTCAAGAGTGTTCTTAATCAGCTCCCTGAATTTCCCATTTTCCTCTTTCATCATCATATGCATGAAAGCGCTGTTATAAACGCGGTGCATTCCGAGTGTTCTGACGAAGTAGCCTTCCATAAGCCAGAATGCCTCTGCTAATAAAAGAGTATCGGGCATTTCCGAATTAATTCTGTCAACTACCTCCCGCCAGAATTCTTTCGGCATTACAGTGTCAAATTCGTTGCGGGTTAAAGAATAATCGGAACGGGATGGAATTGCTCCGCCGGTTCCGGGCTGAGGAAACCACAGACGCGCATAATGTTTCTTTGTGAGTGTCATTGCGGCATCAAACCTGATGATCGGTGTTTTTCTTGCAACGTGCATAATCGTTTGTATCAATGATTCACGTACGACAGGTTGTAATAAATTTAACTGTGCGGTGTCGTTCCACGGCATGCTTGTTCCGTCATTCCCGTGATAAATATATTTTACATCACCTGTTAGATTATCTTTTCTTTGAAATACTACGGCTGCGTCTTCACGTGAATAATATTTGTCTTCGATCCTTACATCAAAGCGAGGATCATCTGAAAGATTGGGCCCGTTGAAAGTATAATTCGGAAATGGTGGGTATTCGGATTGTATGAAGTAATCAGGATTCTCAATCATCCATTTGGAAAAAATTCCCATGTGATTAGGGACCATATCGCTTGAAAGACGAATTCCTCTCTGCCATGCTCTGTATTTAAGGTTTTCGAAGGCTCCTTCGCCGCCAAGTTCGTGAGCAATAACATAATCGAAAAGTGAATATGCAGAGGAAGCTGCTTCAGGATTACCGGTCATTTGTTTTATTTTTTTTGAGGCACTACTTCTTTCCCAGAGGCCGATCAACCAGAGCGCTGTGAAGTTCCATCTGGCCAGATCGTTCAACTCTTCATCCGGAATCTGATCAAGCCTTGTTATTGGTCTTTGATATTTTTTTGAAAGCTGATCGAGCCATACAAAAACATTTTTCGCGATCATTACAACCTTTGGCATCCAGTCAATGTCGGTTGTGAAGTGTTCATATTCAGCATAATAGTACCGGCTTTCATCTTCTGTTAAGATTTGACCGGCCCTCATTTTTTCTCTGAGTCTTCTCAAATATTCTGCATCGTAGTCAGGCACAGGAGGAGTACCTTTGTGGAAGCCGCCTATATGAAATAGTCTTGCATCTTCTGCAAAAAGGTCTTTGCTTCTCAACAGTCTGTCATCAAAAACGGATTTTATATAAATGCCCCAGTTCTTTTTGATGAATTCAAGTTGGCCCTGAAGATCGTAAGGATTGGACTCGATTGGTTTTTTAAGAAATTGTACCAAAGATAAATTTTCCGGTCTTAGTAGTTTCTCTTTTTCAAAGAATTTATTTGTACTGCTAATTAACTTTGAGTAATCTGTTTGTTCTTCGAGCTGGGTATCATCATAAAGTTCTCTCAGGTTTTCTGCGGCCGGATTACTATTCCCGATATTTAATAATAATAGTTCTTCTAAAATTATTTCCTTGTTAGGCTTGTTGTCAGTTAATCCGTTCAGAAACAAATCTGCAGAAATAATTCCGGAGTAAACATCCTGGGGTGGGAAATCTGTTACGAAACAAAGCAATATCTTTTCTAATTCTTTTTCGCCTAATTCTGAAGTTAGCTGGTTTACTGCCCGCTCAAAGACATTTTTATTTTCAGTTTCTTCATATACTCTTATCACGTAATGAAATATTTCGTGCTGCAGACCGGCACCATAAATTACACCCGGCGTAATGAAATCTTTCGACTTTTTTATTCTTCTTTCTGAATTAATTTTTTCAGCAAGGCTTCTTGCCTGTCTGAAGTCCGCAATTATCAGGTCTCCATTGATGGTAAAAAGCGAGCTGTCTATTTCATATTTTTTACGTGATTCTTTTGTAACCTGAAAGTCGAATCGCGGCATATTAAATAAAATTAATTTTGTGAGATGTTATAATATAACAAATCTTTGATCAAAGTTTTTACGGGGCTGTTACAGTAAAAATGTGGGTTTAACTGTTACTTTGATAAATTACTGATTTCGTAAAAAATACCGGACTAACTATTTTGTTAACACTTCTGCAGGCGGTGTTTCCCGCTTTAATTATTTTTGAAAGTCAATAATTTAATATTCCCATTCTCAGTCTTTTGTTTGATCATTAGTTTTACCCGGGTATTGTGGAAACATTTCACGCCGCCAGCGCCAGTCGTGACCGACTCCCGGGCGAATATCCAGCAAGTTTGGAACTCCATTAATATCAGAATTTTCTGATTATAATCGGTTAATAACATTTAGCAATTTTTTCTGCTATATTGGTTTGAATTATAAAACTAAGCTGATATTGTTTTAATTGAAATTGTTTTGGTATTGAGGTATTTTTAAATCTTAATCTGAATTTGCTATGAATCAAACCCCATTAATGGCTCAATACAACAGGATAAAATCTGCAAATCCTGATACTATACTATTATTCAGGATGGGAGATTTTTTCGAAACTTTTGATGAAGATGCGAAAATAACATCAAAAGTTTTGGGAATAACTTTAACAAAAAGAGCCAACGGTGCTGCTGAAGATGTTCCACTTGCGGGGTTTCCTCACCATGCAATAGATACTTACCTCCCAAAACTCGTACGTGCGGGCTACCGTGTTGCTGTTTGCGAACAGGTTGAAAACCCGAAATTTGCAAAGGGCATTGTAAAAAGAGAAGTAATAGAAGTTGTGACTCCGGGAGTAAATTTTTCGGATAAAATTCTCGATCATAAAAAGAATAATTATTTAATGGCAGTTTGTGTTAAGCCGGCATCACATTCCGATAAAGAAAATATTGCCGGAATTTCCTTTTGCGATATTTCAACCGGGGAATTTTATACCTTTGAAGTTCCTGCTAATCAGTTGTCTCAACAAATCGAGTCGATATCTCCCTCAGAAATTCTTGTACAGAAGAAAGACAAGGATATTTTCATAAGACTTATTCAGAAAATAAACCCGGACATAAGGATAACAAAATTAGATGACTGGATATTTAACTTTGAATATGCCAAAGAAATGCTTGTGATGCAGTTTAAAACTGTAACTTTGAAAGGTTTTGGAATAGATCATTTTATGACAGGGATAATTTCCTGTGGAGCAATCCTGAACTACCTGCAGGAAACACAAAAAGCTAATCTTTCACATCTGAACAAAGTTTCCGCTTACAATCCTTCCGAGTATATGATACTCGATCACTCTACCAAAAGGAACCTTGAGATCACATACTCGATGCAGGATGGCAGCAGAGAAGGTTCACTGATTTCTATTCTCGATAAAACCGAAACAGCAATGGGTGGAAGGTTGCTGAAGAAATGGATATCGGCGCCGTTAAAAAACCTTGAATTGATTTTGAAAAGACAGGAAAGCGTTGAAGAGCTTTTTCAGGATAAGAATCTAAGGAAGAAATTAATTAGTGAACTGAAAGAGATTGGTGATCTCGAAAGACTGATCTCTAAAGTATGCACCGGCAGAGCAAATCCTCGTGAAATTATCTATTTAAAAACTTCTCTGAAGAAAGTTCCGTCCGTCAAAGGATTACTTAAAGATGCAAAAGTAAAAACACTCAGGCAGATCGACGATGGATTAAATTCTCTTGAAAAAACAGTTGCTAAAATTGAAAGTGCAATAATTGATTCACCGCCTTTAAGTATTTCGGACGGCGGAATAATTAAAAGCGGATTTAGTCCGGAACTGGATGAGCTGAGAGATATTTCAATTCATGGAAAAGACTGGATTGCCAATCTTCAGAAAGATGAAAGAGAAAGAACAGGAATTTCTTCACTCAAAGTTAGCTTCAATAAAGTCTTTGGTTATTATATTGAGATCAGCAATGCGCACAAAGAAAAAGTTCCTGAAAATTACATACGCAAACAAACCCTGGTTAATTCTGAAAGGTTTATTACTCCTGAATTGAAAACTTATGAAGACAAAATTCTGAATGCAGAAGAAAAAATTTATGAACTTGAGTCACAGCTTTTCAATGAGATAAGAATAATAGTTGGCGCTGAAGCAGAAGCAATTCAAAATAATGCAAGACTTACCGCAATGCTCGATTGTTTTCTCTCATTTGCTGAATGTGCTACAGAATACAATTACGTAAAACCTGAATTGAGTGAAGATGATAAAATTGAAATAACTGAAGGCAGGCATCCTGTTGTTGAAAGAATTCTTCCACCGGGCGAAAAATTCACGCCCAACACCTCAAAACTCGACAACTCAAACGAGCAGATAATTTTGCTGACAGGTCCGAATATGGCAGGAAAATCTGTTTATCTCAGGCAGGTTGGATTAATCGTTCTGCTTGCACAGATAGGTTCATTTGTTCCTGCAAAAGGAGCCAAAATAGGCCTGGTTGACAGGATTTTTACCCGCGTCGGAGCCAGCGATAACATTACTGCGGGTGAAAGCACCTTTCTTGTGGAGATGCAGGAAGCGGCAAATATTTTGAATAACGCTACTTCAAAAAGTTTAATTTTGTTAGATGAAATCGGTCGGGGTACCAGCACATTTGATGGAATTTCGATTGCGTGGGCAATTACGGAATACCTGCACGAAAATCCGGCTGTTTCGGCGAAAACTCTTTTTGCTACTCACTACCACGAATTAAATGAAATGGCAGAGCTTTTTCCGAAGATTAAAAATTACAAAGTGGAAGTTCGTGAATATGATGACAAAGTTATCTTTTTGCATAAAGTAAACCCCGGCAGGGCAGATCATAGTTATGGAATCCAGGTTGCGCAAATGGCAGGTCTCCCGGTTTTTGTTACGAACCGTGCAAAGGAGATTCTGCAAAATCTCGAAGGGAAAGAACTTACACCATATGAAATTAAAAAAGAAAAGATGGAAAAATTAAAAAGGGATGACGAAAGCCAGATCAATCTTTTTGAAATTAAGGATGACAAATTACGAACAGAGATTAGTGATATCGAGGTCAATAACCTGACCCCGGTTGAAGCGCTGAATAAATTAAATGAATTAAAGAAGAAAGTTAAAGAGAGTGAAACATAAAATATGACACATAATAATTCAAATATTAAAATTTATATAATTCTTATTTTTTTATTTTTAGTTCCTGTAATTTTGAACTCCTGTTCAAAGGAAGCAACGCCCGATCATAGTAAATATATTGAGGAAGTTGAAAAATTCAGGAAAGAAAAAGATGACTATATGAAAAATGATCCCGGTTCTCCCTTCAACCAGGATTCGCTGGCAGAATTTCATCCTTTGAAATATTATAAAGTAAATCCTGATTATGTGTTTAAAAGTAAGTTGTACGAATATCCGCAAAAAGATACGGTAAAAATATTCGGTACAAAGGGCGAAGAAAGAAAAGCACTCAGGTTTGGATATGTAAATATCAATTATAAAAATAAAACTTATAAAGTAAATGTTTATAAAGGCTGGACTAAAGACAACCAGGAATATTATTCAATCTGGTTCACTGATGAAACGACAGGCAAGGAAACCTACAACGTTGGGCGTTATATCGACTTTTATTTGGATCGTAATCCTGACGGTTTATACACAATAGATTTTAATTTAGCTTACAATCCTTATTGTGCTTACAGTTCAATATATTCGTGTGCCATTCCAAGAAAGGAAGATCATATTAATTTTGCAGTAGAAGCCGGAGAGAAGAAATTCCATAACTAATTTTAGCGGAGATAATTGTGGTAGTAGTACTTGAAAAAAATGTTAGCCAGGAACAATTAGAAAATATTATTAAACACCTTGAAGAATATAATTTTAATGTTCATAAATCTACAGGTGAGGAACAAATTGTGCTTGGTGCTATTGGTGTACGACCGGATTTTGATACAAGAAAAATAAAAATTCTGGAAGGTGTTGCAGAAGTTTACCGGATCACCGAACCATTTAAACTTGCAAGCAGAAACTATCATAAGGAAAATACCGAGATAAAAATAAAAGATGTCGTAATTGGTGGAAACGAAGTTATAATTATGGCAGGACCCTGTTCGGTTGAAAATGAAGAGCAGATATTTACAATTGCTGAGATGGTTTCCAAAGCAGGTGCAAAAATTTTAAGAGGTGGTGCATTCAAACCCCGAACTTCACCCTATTCCTTCCAGGGACTTGGAGAGGAAGGATTAAAACTTATGCGGAATGCAGCCGATAAATTCGGTCTGCTGGTTATTACAGAAGTGATGGAATCGAGCAACATTGACCTGATTGAAAAATATGCCGATATATTCCAGGTTGGCGCAAGAAATATGCAGAATTTCCCTCTGCTACGTGATCTAGGAAAAACAACAAAACCGATAATGCTGAAGAGGGGATTGTCAGCAACTGTGGAAGATCTTTTAATGTCTGCCGAATATATTCTTTCAAGCGGAAATGAGGAAGTAATTCTTTGTGAAAGAGGGATAAGGACTTTTGAAACTTATACACGCAACACGTTCGACCTTTCTGCAATTCCTGTGATACACAAACGAAGTCACTTGCCTATAATTGCTGATCCCTCGCACGCGACCGGTTTACGCGATAAAGTGCTGCCTATGGCACGTGCCGCCGTTGCAGCAGGAGCTGACGGACTGATGGTCGAGGTACATCACGAACCCGAAAAAGCTTTATCAGATGGCCCGCAGGCTTTATTACCGGGACAGTTTGCTGAATTAATGGAACAGGTAAAAGCAATTGCTGAAGTGATTGGAAGGAAGATGTAAAAAGTTAGAAAGCAATTCCAAGACTTAAACCACCGTACAGTTGAAATTTAGAGTTTACCGGATTATAAAAGGGAGTGAAAGAAACTTTTAAAAGAAACCAATTAAATTTCTTTTTATATCCAATAACCGATGTTATTAAAATGCCACTCGATTTGGATGCAAATATCTTGTCATTTCTGTACCCCAGATGAAAATTATATGAAACTATTCCAATTCCTAGTTCCCATGGCAGCTCAAAGTTATAGTTAAATAGTAATGGAATGTATGTACTTTTAAAAATATCATTGCCCCACCCCACACGAAAGCTCAAATTATCAGAAATATATCTTTCATAGTTAATAGACAGACCTAAACCATTGCCGGCTATCTCTATAAATAATAGGTTATTCTTAACAGAGTTTTTTATTTGTTCGGTGGAATCTGTAATAGCCGGATAGTTTGGTGATGTGTATGTTAATAATGAGCTACTTGCTATGATTAAAAATATAGTAACAGTTTTTCTCATATTAAACCCCACTGATATTTATTTTTTATTACCATTAAAAACAAAAACCAAAACTAAAACCTCCAAATGGAATGAATTCTTGATCGTAATAAAAAGGAGTAAAGGAAACACTTGCATTTATCCCGCTTTTGGTTTGCAAACAATAACTAATAACACCTGTAAATATCTTACCCTCAGCAGTTCTTTCACCAAGCTTCCCAAAATTTAAAGAGGATGAAAAAAAAGTAGCGCCTAAGCCTGCTTCCAGATAATTGTTGCCCATGTAAAAGCGATAGTTCATAATAAGCGGTACGGATGTAATTAATTTTGAATCTGAAGGAAATAACATTATGCCTGCTCTTGCACTAAGATTTGTCCATACAACCCTGTCATAGTTTAAAGAATAGGCACCAGCATTACCAAATATTTCAATAAAAATGTTATTTGATTTTCGTATTTGAGCTGAGGATGTAGATATTGAAATAAATATAAAAACAAATAATAATATTATTTTTTTCATTTTATCTCCTCTGAATTTGTAAATAGTGTGTGTTTATTTGATGAAATGAAAACCTTGAAAATTTATTTCTAACGTATCATTTGGAGTATTAATACTCAACGAATCCTTTAAATCTAAAGAAGGATTCCCATAACCTTCTCCTCCAAATATTTTAAATAGTATGAAACCATCTTTATTTGTTGGATAAACCACAAAATATCCATTATCAAGACCTGTATCTCTCAAGTTGTCTAATGTATAGGGGTAAGTTGTGGTTGAATCCAAATATAGGTTATCAATCCTAAGTTTTGACAGATTTGTTTCAGCTGTGATTTTACGGCTATATATGTACTCATTATTTTCCTCACCAAAATGACATCCGTTGAAAGTTATTATTAAGATTGGAAAGATTAGTATTGATGACAATAATATTATTTTTTTCATTAGTGTTACCTATTGATAGAAATCTATTTTTATTGAAAATAAGCTAAATGACAAACTAATATTGTAATAATGTATATTAGCAAAAAAAGTACAATTGATTGTTTCCCCGCGATTTTAAAGTATGAATACGTGATGAAGCTATAATATCATTTACTAACTTTTCCCCGGTCATTTTTTAAAAATTAACAGTAAATATTCAGGGAATCAACCTAATTATCTAATTTTGGTAAGTTGGAATTGAAATACTACCTACATTCCAGTTTACTCAGGTTCTCTTTTTATTTTTACCATTTCTTTCTGTTGATCTTTCAAATCAGCTTCAAGCTGAAAAGTCGGATGTTGAATTCCGAATTTACCGGACAATTCTTTCTCCAGTTTGTCAATAACAAGATAACCTTTACTAATTAGCTGATCTTCCAGGACAACGTGTGCTGAGAGAGCATAAAAATCAGACGACAGTGACCAGATATGTAAATGATGAACTCCTTTCACTTCAGGTTGCGAGGCAATGAATCTTTTAACTTCATCAGCATCAATTTCCTTTGGCGTTCCTTCGCTAAGGATATTTACAGTTTCTAAAATTATATCCCATGCACTTTTTATTATAAATAAACCGATTACAATAGAAAATATCGGATCGAGAATGTACCAGTTGTAATAGTAGATAAGAATTCCAGCAATTACCACGAACAATGAATTCATCGCATCGTAAAATAAATGCAGGTAAGCGCTTTTTGCATTCAGGTCTTCTTTGGAATTCTGATGAAGCAGATAGGTTGATAACGAATTAGCGACAAAGCTGATGCCGGCGACGATAATCAGCCATTTGCCAAGCACTTTTTCGGGTATGAAAAGTCTTCCAAATGCCTCATAAATAATGTAAACACCGATAATCAACAGGGTTGATGAGTTAATGAATGCAACGATAATTTCAGCCCTGATATACCCGTACGACTTTTTCGAATTTGCTTTCCAGAATTTCATTTTTGCGGCAATAAGGCTCAAAATAAGTGAAATCAAATCGCTGAAATTATGGAGTGCATCTGAAATTAATGCGAGACTGTTGCTGATTATCCCGGCAAATAATTCTCCCGCCACAATAATTGCATTTAGAATTATTGAAATAATTAAGTTTCTTTCTGTGGTTCCTCTGTGATTGTGACTCATATACTCAAATAGTTTGTTTTAAACGAAAATAAACATTATACAGCACAGTACAAAATTGCTCAAGCGCCCTGAATATTCTGTTATTATTTCCTTTTTCTATTTTTCTTATCAACAAATAATAATAGTTTTGTAGTTTAATAATTATACTATAGATCAAAACAGAAGTATTCATAAAAATGAAGTTATCTCTTAATAAGTTTTTGATTTTTATTTTTGTCTTTGTGCTGTTTCAGAAGTTAAACTCTGCGCAGGAAAATGGAATTACTGGATTTCAAAGGACATATTTTCCAAACGGGACGATAAAAACTTTAGGACAGTATGTAAATGGAAAACTTAACGGTTATTATTTTGAATATTATCCTTCCGGCAAAATCTGGAAAAAATGGGAATATACTAAAGGGAAAGAAAACGGAAAATCTCTCTGGTATTTCCCTGATGGAAAACTCAGCATCGAATGGAATTACAAGGACGGTTTAAAAGAAGGCATATCGAAATGGTATTATGAAAGCGGGGAACTCTGGGCCGAGCAGAATTACATTAATGGCCAACTACAGGGCATCACTAAAACTTACTATAAAACAGGCGAGCTTCAGGGAAGATGGAATTACATCAACGGGAAACTGGAAGGGACCTCATATACTTATTTTAAATCGGGAAATGTTGAGGTGGAAAAGAATTATAAGGATGACATGCTTAACGGGCCGACGACCGTTTTTCACGATAATAAAGCTGTCGCTTTAACTTCAAATTTTATAGATGATAAAATAGTAGGGGAAGTTAAAATCTATGATATGATGGGTAATGAGCGTGTGAAAGATACATACAGCAATGGTGAATTGAAAGATAGAATTAAATATGATCTTAAAGGAAAGCCCAAGTCACTGGAACAAACTCTTCGTTATTATTATCCTGAGGGAACGCTAAAGGATGCATACTACTATAAAGACGGAAAACGTGAAGATATTTCACGTACATATTATGAAAGCGGTTATCTTAAGTCGGAACTTCATTATAAAAATGATTTACTTGAAGGTAGAAGTTACTATTACTATGAAGGCGGAATATTAAAAAGTTCAGTAGATTATTTGCACGGAGTTCAAAAAGGAATTACCAGAAATTATTATCCATCGGGCAAAATCAAGTCTGAAATAAATTATCTTTATAATAAAAAGAACGGAATTGCACTTGAATATTATGAAAACGGCGAATTTAAAAGTTCATTTAATTATAAAGACGATATAATAGATGGTGTGTATAAAATCTATTATAATAACGGCCTGCTTGAATCAACCTGTACCTATACAAGAGGAAAATTAAACGGTAAAAAATATTATTACTTTAAATCCGGAGGGGTACAGAAAGAAGAAGAATATTATGAGGGGAAACTCGATGGAATTACGAAAATTTACTCTCTAGATGGAAAACTTGAAAGAGAAGAAACTTATGTTTATGGTACGTTTATCAGAGCAAAGGATTACTTAAAGAAATAAACTTAGAAATTCTTGAAAAAGAATTGGAGTAAGAGATCAGTATTTCATTTAATTTAGATTAATTAAAAAAGGTTTTTAATGAAAACTAAAAAGAATAACAGTTTTACTATTGGCTTGCTTCAGCTTGGCTTTAGTGATAATGTGAATGATAATTTAAAAAAAGCCGTTTCGTGGGTTGATAAAGCTGCAAAAAAAGGAGCGCAGGTTATTTGTCTTCCCGAGCTTTTCAGAACGCAATATTTTTGTCAGAAAGAGGATGCATCAATTTTTGATCTGGCTGAAACTGTTCCCGGACCATCAACGAATGCAATGAAAAAAGCTGCTAAGAAAAATAAAGTTGCGATAGTTGTGCCGATCTTTGAAAAACGTGCACCGGGAGTTTATCACAATAGTGCAGTGATTATTGATGCTGACGGCAAAATTGGAGGACTTTACAGGAAGATGCATATTCCTGATGACCCGGCATTTTATGAAAAATTTTATTTCACTCCCGGAGATCTCGGTTTCAAATCATTTGACACGAAATATGGAAAAATAGGAACGCTTATTTGCTGGGATCAGTGGTATCCCGAAGGTGCGAGATTGACAGCATTACAGGGAGCGAGTGTTTTGTTTTATCCTACTGCAATTGGCTGGCATCCTCACGAAAAAGAAAAATACGGTAAAGCCCAGTTTGAATCGTGGCAGACTGTCCAGCGTGGGCACGCAATTGCAAATGGTGTGTATGTTGCTGCAGTTAACAGGATTGGACATGAAATTACAATTCCCGGTACACCCGGACTTGAATTCTGGGGTTCATCATTTATTTGTGACCCACAGGGAGTTGTGCTGGCGCAGGGATCTGTTGACAAAGAAGAAATAGTGATGGCGGAAGTTGATAATAATCATATTGAAGATATCAGGAGAAACTGGCCCTTCCTTAGAGATAGAAGAATTGACGCATACGGGGATATTCAGAAGAGATTTATTGACGGGGATGAGAGTGAAAAGTGAAAACTCAAACGTAAAAGAAAACTTTCCGATAGAATTAGGTTACAGAATTCCAGCAGAATGGGAAAATCACGAAGCAACATGGCTTGGATGGCCGCATAATAAAGAAGACTGGCCAGGCAGATTTGCTCCAATTCCATGGGTTTATGCAGAGATTGTAAAAAAAATTTCTGAAGGAGAAAATGTTCATATAGTTATTGAATCCAAAGAACATCAGAAAAAGGTGACGAAAATACTAAATGATGTCGGAACAAACTTGGAAAGAATAAAATATTTTGTTTTAAAAACGGATCGTGGTTGGATGAGAGATTCCGGTCCTGCGTTCGTTAAAAATGATTCAGGTGAAATTACTCTTGTAAATTTTAAATTCAATGCCTGGGCAAAATATGATAATTATAAAAAGGATAAAAAACTTCCCGACTTTATTTCAAGAAAATTAGGTATGAAAAAATTTCTTCCCTTACACAATGAAAAGCACGTCTGTCTAGAAGGAGGAAGCATCGACATAAACGGTAAAGGAACATTGATAACGACAGAAGAATGCCTTATGGATTCTGAAACTCAGGTTAGAAATCCCGGCTTCACAAAAAAAGATTATGAAGAAGTTTTCAATAATTACCTCGGTATAAAAAACGTTTTATGGTTTGGCAAAGGAATAGCTGGGGACGATACACACGGTCATGTTGATGACCTGTGTCGTTTTGTAAATGAAGACACGGTCGTTCTTGTCCGCGAAAAAAATCCCAATGATTTAAATTACAAATTATTGGAAGAAAACTATGAAAGAGCTGAACATATGCATCTTGAAAGTGGTTCAAAGTTGAACGTTATTTCTCTTCCTATGCCTGATCCGGTAATTTTTAAAGGTGAAAGGCTTCCGGCCAGCTATGCCAATTTTTACATATCGAATAAATATGTCCTTGTTCCGACTTTTAATGATCCTAAAGACAAAATTGGTCTCGGAATTCTTTCTGAATTATTCAAAGATAGGATTGTGGTCGGCATCCATTCAGCCGACCTGGTATGGGGCCTTGGCACAATTCATTGTCTTACACACGAGCAGCCAACGCCCTGATTGCCGGATAATTACGGTGAATTCTTCTGTCCGAAAAATTTCTTTCTCTTATTTGGCAAATCACCCTATATAACAACCATTTTGCATTTTATTTAAGCTATTAAGTGCTTATTTTATATAGATATAATTTTTGTAGTTTTTAAGGTAAATCATCATTTTTCTGGCATAATACTTTCTATATGCAATATTCGCTAAAAAATGCCTTATTCTTAAATAATGATTTTTTGCTTGCAAAAAAAAATATACCCAAAACTTATTAGTAATATTATCTGAAAAATTTCAGAGGAGAAGATACAGTGGTCATAGCTGTTCCAAAAGAAATAATGCCCGGTGAAAACAGGGTTGCAACAGTTCCTGATGTTGTACCCAAATTGATAAAAGCCGGCTTCGAAGTTCATATCGAAAAAAATGCAGGAATAAAAGCGGGCTTCACAGATGAAAAATATATATCAGCAGGAGCAAAGATTATTGATAATCTTCAGGATCTCTATTCTTCTGCAGACATAGTTTTCAAAGTGCAGCGCCCGGTTGATCATCCAGATCAAAAGAAACACGAACTGGATTTAATGAAAGAGGGGACAATACTTGTAACATTTCTTTATCCATTGAATTATCCTGATGTAGTTAAGAAATGCGCAGAGAAAGGAATTGAGGTAATTTCAATGGATATGATTCCCCGAACAACTCTTGCACAGAAAATGGATGCTCTTAGTTCTCAGGCTAATATAGCCGGATATAAAAGTGTGGTAATGTGTGCAGACACACTCGGAAAAATATTTCCGCTTATGATGACTGCAGCAGGAACCATATCGCCTGCAAAAGTTGTAATTATGGGCGCCGGAGTTGCAGGACTTCAGGCTCTTGGAACTGCCAAAAGATTAGGTGCAGTTGTTGAAGTTTCTGACATTCGTCCTGCTGTTAAAGAAGAAGTACAATCACTCGGTGGTAAATTTATAGAAGTTGAAACCGAAGAAGATATGCAGGATGCCGGAGGTTATGCTAAAGAAGCTTCAGAAGAATTTCTTAAAAAACAGAAGGAACTTATTTTCAAACATATTACAGAAGCTGATATTGTTATAACAACTGCGCTGGTTCCCGGTAAAAAAGCACCTATACTTGTTACAGAAGAAATGGTAAAGAACATGAGACCGGGAAGTGTGATACTTGATATGGCAGTTGAATTTGGCGGTAACTGTGAAATCAGTGAAAAAGATAAAACAGTAAATAAATACGGTGTTACGATTATAGGCGAACCAAATTTACCGAGTCTTGTACCCAATCATTCAAGTGAAATGTATGCAAAAAATCTTTTAAGTCTCGTTACACATATTGGCAAAGAAGGCAAGGTTGAATTAAATCTTGAAGACGAAATAGTTAAAGGTAGTCTCATTACCTATAAAAAAGAAATAATTAATACACGTGTAAAAGAATTAATTAAGTAGTTTGCCGATTTAATAAATAAGTTTATTAACAGGGAAAATAAATAAACACGGCAGATAAAAAAGAAGGAAAATGTTTATGGAGAATTTAACTTTTTTAATGCACATATATGTTTTTGTTCTGGCAATTTTTGTTGGGTTTGAATTAATAACAAAAGTTCCACCAACATTACATACACCACTTATGTCGGGCTCAAATGCAATTTCCGGAATCACAATAGTTGGAGCTTTGCTAAGTGCCGGGATGGAGCAATTCACTATCAGCACAATTCTCGGTATGGTGGCAGTAATTTTTGCTATGATAAATGTTGTCGGCGGATTTCTTGTTACCGACAGAATGTTAAAAATGTTCAAAAAGAAAAAGTGAGGATAAAAAATGAAAGTAGTAATTGATATAACTTATCTGATATCCTCCATCTTTTTCATATTTGGTATTAAAAACCTTAGCTCACCCAAGACTGCGCGTAAAGGAAATCTATATGCTTCTATAGGCATGTTGATGGCAATTGTTATTACGTTGTTTGATCAACACGTGCTTACGTTTGAATGGATTATTGTAGGAGTTATAATCGGTTCACTGGTTGGAACTATACTCGCAATTAAAGTTCCGATGACCGGGATGCCCCAAATGGTTGGAATGCTGAACGGCTTTGGAGGAGGAGCTTCCACACTCGTCGCACTTGCAGAATATTATAAACTAAATCCAAATTATCCGGTGGACAAAGGATTAATTTTTAATCTGCCCACTGACCAGGGGATAGCAATAATTCTTAGTTTGCTGATAGGTGGAGTTACATTTACCGGTTCAATGATTGCGTTTGGAAAACTTCAGGGACTTGTTACCGGTAAAGTTGTTAAATATCCATTACAGCATCCTTTAAATCTTATTCTATTGCTAGCTGTTCTTGGTGGTGGAGCATACGTTGTGATTAACCCAGGTTCAATTTCACTGATTTTAATAATCACTTTAGTTTCACTTGTGCTTGGTGTGCTGCTTGTCCTTCCGATAGGCGGTGCTGATATGCCCGTGGCAATTTCATTGCTGAATTCTTATTCAGGTATAGCAGGAGCAACAACAGGATTTGTCCTTGGAAATAATGAACTGATAATTGCCGGAGCACTTGTCGGTGCATCGGGAATTATCCTTACTCTTATAATGTGTCGGGGTATGAACAGGTCATTGATGAACGTGTTATTGGGCGGATGGGCTTCTGCTGGTTCAAGCGGACCGGCTACCGGTACTACTTCCCCAAAAGGTGATGTAAAATCAATTGATTCTGAAGAGCTTGCAATGCTTCTCGATGCTGTAAATAGCGTGATTATTGTTCCTGGTTACGGGATGGCTGTTGCACAGGCACAGCATGCAGTTCGTGATCTGATGAATGTTCTTGAAAAGAAAGGGGTGAATGTTCGTTTTGCAATTCATCCTGTCGCGGGAAGAATGCCGGGTCATATGAACGTTTTACTGGCTGAAGCGCAGGTCCCTTACGATAAGCTTTTTGCTATGGAAGATATCAATGATGATTTCTCAAACACTGATCTTGTAATTGTTATAGGTGCAAATGATGTTGTAAACCCTGCAGCCCGCCACGATCAAAACAGTCCAATTTATGGAATGCCTATACTAAATGTGGATTATGCAAAAACAGTTGTAATAAATAAACGATCTCTTAATGTGGGATATGCAGGAATTGATAATGAATTGTTCTTCTATCCGAATGCACTTATGTATTTTGGTGATGCCAAAGAAGCAATGACTAAATTAACAAACGAAATAAAAAATCTATAAAAAAATAACCTTCGGGGTTGCTGGTGCAACCCCAGAAGGGTTTTTGGTACCCGCCTTTTATAATTTAAAAGCAATATATTTAAACGTACAAATTTTCCGATTTCAGGATTATGAAAAAGCTTTTTATACTATTCCTTTTCTTTTCTGCTTGCCTGACTTATGCACAAAATGAAGTTTATGATTACGGGAATTATTATTTAAGAGCTGAGAATTCTACGTTGAAGGCTTTTGCAAAAGACAGTACACTTATATATCAAAGACAGTTTTTTAACCCACAATTTTTTGCTGTAGATCTGGATAGCGACTACGTAAATGAAATTGTAGTTATTGATAATAATATTATAAATAAAAGGAAGAATTATACACTATTTGTTTTTAATACACTCGATAGCATTTATATTGCTGATTCCATTAATTCAGGCTCAACGGAGCCATATCAGGTTTATTCAAAAGAACAAAATACAATTCTACTAGTAACAGGTAATGCCGCTTTCGATTCATTGAATACTATCGATTCACTATCTTATCTGCCGTTGAACTTTTGGAAATTTGAAGATGGAGCTTTATACCTGGCAAATGTATCTGTATATGATCCTTATATTTCCGAAAACGATAATATCATTGATCTGATTGAAGAATATTATTTGCAAAACGGAAAGTCCTGTGAGTCAACGCGTAAAATTAAAGGAGCAATTGCATCCGGATTTATTAATTATATGGTTATTGGAGAGAAGACATTTGCCTCTCAGTTTCTAAAAAATTATTATTTATGCAGTGATTTTGATGTTTTTAAGCAGTTTCTGATGAAAATGTTGAAATGAAAATAATTTAGCTACTATTTTTTGAATTACAGGACTTTTTGTTGAAAAAACACTTTACTATCCCTTTTATAGTTTTCTTATTTCTGAATAACATTTATTCACAGGATGTTCAGATTAAAAGTTTAAAATATTATCCTGGAAACAATCAGGCAGGATTCCCATTAATTGAAACTGGCAGCAATAGCAGTTTCCTCACAATAGATTTTGATATTAAGTCAGTACATATTCCCGATATGTCAATAGTTTTCCGGTTTTGTGATATGAACTGGAGAGTATATGATAATCTTCTTCTCTTGAATTTTGGGAAAAATATATCCAGAAACCTGAATTTTGAAAAATTACCAACCACAGTTCAGGAAGCCGATTATCATTTCAAAGGAACTTTTCCTGATAAAAATAATTATGTGAATTTTCCGTTTTCAGGGAACTGGATGTTTTTTATTACTAATGCGCAGGATACTTCCATTGTTTATGCTTATGGTAAGTTCTATGTGGTTCAGGATGCGATTGAGATACACGATACATTAAAAGCTGAAACCCTTGAAAGTGGCAATTATTTTCCAAATGAACTGGGTAAGATTTTTAATATCACCACGAATTTTTATTTAAAGGAAACATTATATCCCGGTTATGTTAACAATGTTACAATAATTGAAAACCATAAAATCGATTATCCAATAGTCATAAACAGAAATTATAATTCTGATACGAGACAGTTCTACTGGGATGCTGACAGGAAGTTTACATTTATAGCAAAAGATATTCGTCCCGGTAATGAGTATCGCCAGGTTGATATAAGGGACATAAATAAATTTAACTCTGTCAATGTTAATGCCCAGTTTGATGGCTTAGAGTATTCCAGGTTTTTTAAACAGGGACGTAAGGATCATAATGGCGGCTCGGTAATTGACAATTTTAAAGATCCAAATGCAACATATCTGAATGTCAACTTTTCTATCCGTCGGCCTGATAAAGCTTACGGAGATATTTTCCTGGTGGGTGCTTTCAATAACTGGGATATTTTACCAGATTATAGAATGAATTACAGCAACGGGATTTTTTCAAAAACAATTGAGCTTAAACGCGGGATATATGATTACCAGTATGTGCTGGCAGACTATCAAAACGGAACCATAACTAATCCCGATTGGTATATTCTGGAAGGAAATAGTTGGGAAACAAGTAATGAATATAATATCTTTGTTTATTACAATGAACCTGCAAACGGTGGGTATGACAGAATAATTGCTCACTCAAAAATTATTAGTAAATAAACTATGAATAATATGAATAAATTGAATGTTGGTGTAATTGGTACGGGACATCTTGGTAAACTGCACACGAAAATGTTGAGTCAGATATCAAATTGTAATTTTATTGGTATTTATGATATAAGTGAAGAACAGGCAAAAATAACATCACAGGAATTCAGGGTTAAAGCTTTTTCAAATATTGATGAATTACTTAGCTCGGTTGATGCAGTTTCAATAGCAGCAACGACAAGTGCTCACTATGAATTAGCAAAAAAAAGTTTCGAAAAGGATATTCATGTTTTTATTGAGAAACCGATAACAGCAACAATTGAAGAAGCGGAAGAAATCATTAAAATTGCCGAAGACAAGAAGCTTAAACTACAAGTAGGACATATTGAAAGATTTAACCCGGCGCTTATCTCATTAGAAAAATTTATTGTGAAGCCGATGTTTATTCAAACTGACAGACTTTCGCAATTCAATCCAAGGGGAACGGATGTAGCCGTAGTACTTGACCTGATGATACATGATATCGATATCATACTAAGCCTTGTAAAAGACGAAATTAAAAGTATTGAGGCAAGTGGGGTAGCAGTTGTTTCGGATACGATTGATATAGCGAATGCAAGGATACAATTTAATAACGGTGCAGTAGCAAATGTAACTGCAAGCAGAATATCTCAGAAAAAAATGAGAAAAATGAGAATATTTCAGAAAGATAATTATATAGCTTTAGATTTCATCACAGGAGTTTCTGAAGTCTACAGGTTAATTCCACTTGATGAAAAAGCCAGTTCTTCTTCTATTTCATTCGGGGAAATTGGTGTCGGAGAAAGAAGGAAAAGAGTAGTATACGAGCAGCCGGAAATAAAGGAAGTAAATGCATTAAGGTATGAACTCGAGCTTTTTATTAATTCTGTTTTGAATAACAAAAGGCCGGTTGTTTCCGGAGAAGATGGTCTGAAAGCTTTAAAAGTTGCTGATATAATTCTTAAAAAGATTGATGAGTCAAAAACGATAGCAGGGATCTAAATGAAAAAAACAATCCTGACATCTTTATTATTTTTAATAATTATAACAGGACTTGAATGCAGCGTTTATCAGACAATCGCTAATCTTTCAAAGTTAAAATTTAAAATTGATTCGACAAAAAATCTTAAGTTAGCTGGTGTTTCACTTGAGGGGAAAAAAAATATAGGCGATTTTTCTTCATTAGAGACATTAAAGTTAAGTGCTGCTTTTATCAGAAATTCACTTCCGCTAACTCTTACAATAAATGTAGATGCAAAAAATCCCAATGATGGAACGGGCGGTTATCCCAGGACTAATGCAACTATAGTTTCATTTCCCTGGAAGCTTTTTATAGATAATAAACAGACTATAACAGGAGATATAGGTTCAGAAGTTAGCGTTCCGGGTACAGGTGAAGTTGCTAAAATTCCTTTACAGGTTAGCGTTGATCTTGTGCAATTCTTTAAAGACAAGGGTTACAATGGAATAATTAATTTAGCTTTGAATCTTACCGGGCAGGGAACCTCGCCATCAAAAATTACTTTATATGTGCAACCGACAGTAAATACGCAATTGGGAAATATAAAATATCCGGATGAAATAAAAATAGTAAACTTTGAGTATTCAAAATGACTATGAGTAAAAATAAATTTGCCATTGGAGTTGATATCGGGGGAACCAATATCAAACTGGGAATAATATCCGAGAAAGGAGAAATAGTTAAAAAAGCTCTGGTCGAGACGAAAGGTGAAGGTGGGCCTGATGTTGTTGTTGCACAAATAAAGAAGGGAATTAATGAATTACTCTCAAATAATGATAATAAAATTGTCGGTATAGGTATTGGCTGTGCAGGAACTGTAGATCAGAAAAAGGGTATTGTAGAAAATCCTCCCAATCTTCCCAAATGGGATAAAGTTTCTCTTGGTAGTTTAATTAAAAAAACATTTGGCTATGAAGTGTTTCTCGATAATGACGCTAATGTTGCTGCAATTGGTGAGATGCATTTCGGTGCCGGGAAAAAGCTGGATTCATTTATTATGGTTACTCTCGGTACAGGAGTCGGCGGTGGTATAATTATGAATAGGAAAATTTATCATGGAGATTTCGGAGCTGCCGGTGAAATTGGACATACAGTTATTGATTATAATGGTCCCAAATGTAACTGCGGTTCTTTTGGATGTATAGAAGCCTACGTGGGCAATCATTATCTTGTAAAAAGAATTCAGAAGGAAATAAAAAATAAGACTGATTCAAAAATCTGGGATCTTATAAATCATGATATTGAAAAGCTAAGTCCTAGAGTAATTGATGAAGCGGCTGAAGCCGGAGATGAATATGCGAAATCAATTATTATACAGGTTGGAGATTATCTGGGCTGTGCTTTTGCCTCACTTGCAAATATACTTGATATCAGTACGTTTATTGTCGGGGGAGGAGTTGCTGGTTTCGGTAAGCCACTTTTTGATGCTGCACAAAAAAAATCTGCGGAAAGGGCTCTTATACCTTTAAGGAAAAGAATAAAAGTTTTGCCTGCAGAGTTAAAAAACGATGCAGGAATACAAGGTTCATCTGCGCTTGTGTTTTATAAAATTAGATAGTTAACGTCAATTAACAGACTAAATTTTTTATTTAATTGAAGAAAAAAACTCGCCTAAGTTCCTTATATATAATCTGGTTACTTAAAAATACATTACCGAAATCTTTTGGATATCATTATCTTTCCTTTATGAAATCTTTTCTCTGTGTCCTGATTCTTGTTTTCATAAATAATTATGCCCTTTCGCAGGAGTTAACGGATAGCTCTGTCAATAAATCTGACACCACCAGTGCTATTACAGATACTCTTACCTCAGTTTCTGATTCTTTAAAAGATAATCCAACCGGGCTGGATACAATTATTTACGCTAGTTCAAAAGACTCACTTATTTTCTTTGTCGACAAAAGGAAAATGAATCTTTACGGAAATGGGCAAATTAAATATCAGACAACCGATCTTAAAAGTGAAAAGATATTTGTAGATTTTAATACAAGTACAATAGAAGCAACTGGAGATAGCACAGATACTTCACAAACTAAACAAAAAGGGTCGCCTGTACTGAAAGAGGGTGCTGAAGTTTATACAGGAAATACAATAAAATATAATTTTAAAACTACACAGGGAATTATTTCTGAAGCAGGCACTTCATCAGAAGGTACATATTATACTGGCGAAAAAATTAAAAAAGTTGATGCATCAACTTATTTTATAGAAGATGGGATTTATACTACCTGTGATCATGATCCCCCGCACTTTTATTTTTATTCGCCGAGGATGAAAGTAATACAGAAAAAAGAAATAGTTGCACGCTGGATCTGGCTTTATTTTGGAGGCGTTCCTTTTCCAATTCCATTACCTTTTGGGGTTTTCCCTTTACAATCCGGCAGGCGATCCGGGATAATTGCACCTGTGATTGGTTATGATACGCGCTATGGAAATTATTTATCACACATTGGTTATTTCTGGGCAATTAATGATTATATGGATTTGAACCTTACTACTGATTATTATACAAGAGGAAGTTTTGCACTTTCGAGCAGGTTCCGCTATGTAAAGAGATATGATTTCAGCGGAAGTATTCAAGGAGGCTATAAAAAGTTTAAATTGCATGAATCTACTGATCCCGATGCTTCCGAAAGTACTGACTGGAGCTTAAGCTGGACACATCATCAGAATTTTACACCAACTCTTAGATTGGATGCAAATATTCAATTTCTTTCAAGCAATTATTTACGGAGAACCAGCATAGATCTTAGCCAGGTTTTGCAAAATACTATAATCTCCAATGCAACATTATTCAAAAGCTGGGAGTCGGGAAACAGTATATCCTTAAGTTATAGTAGAACACAAAATTTAGAAAACGGGAACGTAAATCAAACTCTTCCCAGTATTTCATTTAGTAAAGCTCAGAGTTATCCTTTTAAAAGTGATATAAGCAGCGGTGATCAAAAATGGTATGAATTATTTGGCTACAATTATTCCGGAAACTTTCAAAATAGAATAGATAAAGTCGGGGGCAACGTGACTTCTAAAGCAGGAGTATTACATACTATTAACGGAGGACTTTCGCCAAAATTGGGACACATCAGCATTTCTCCGAATTTTAACTACCAGGAAAAATGGTACGATAAAAGTATCGAAATAATTGATCATGGGCTGGATTCAATTGGAAATGACTCACTCGAAACAAGAGACGTAAAAGGATTGAATTTTGTAAGGACATTTAATGTAGGTGTTTCTGCTTCAACTAAATTGTATGGTATTTTTAATCCGCATATTTTAGGAGTCGCTTCAATTCGCCATACACTTTTGCCCAGTATTTCGTATAGATTTCAACCTGATTTTTCGAGACCGGGCTGGGGATATTGGGGAACGTATGTTGATTCAAAAGGTAATGAAGTTAAGTATGATAAATTTGCAGGATCGGTTTATGGGGGAGCACCAACAGGGGAACAACAAAGTATTTCCTTTTCCCTTGGTAACGTATTTGAAATGAAAACAGAAGTTGATCCGACCGACACTACTTCCCAAGAAAAGAAAATTCAACTGTTGAATTTAAATGCAGGCCTAAGTTATAATTTTGCAGCTGACAGTCTTAGGTTTTCTAATTTAAATCTCAATTATAGAACACAAGTGGGTGATTTACTAAATATATCCGGATCGTCAAGTTTTACACTTTATGATTTTGACCAGGCTGCCGGGCATTCAATAAACAAGTTTTTGATAGACGAAGGAAAAGGACTGGCGAGAATGACAAGCTTTAGTTTTTCGCTTTCTACTCATTTATCGGGTAATAGATCAACTTCTCCAGATGAAACTGTAGAGACAGACAGCTCAATTCAAAAAGGTGAATTTGAACTTGTGCAGGAGAGCAATGCTTTATCAAGAGGTATTTATAATAATGCTGAAGCTGATTTTTCAATTCCGTGGGATATTTCTTTAAATTATAATTATTCCTTATCAAAGTTTAATCCTGCAAATCCTTTTAAATCATCAAACATAAGTGCAAATTTAAATTTCAATTTAACAAAAAACTGGAAGGTTTCTGTTACGGGCAGTTATGACTTTATGATGCACCAATTTGTTGCGCCGCAATTAAGAATTTCAAGAGACCTGCATGCGTGGATAATGAATTTTACCTGGAATCCTTCAGGCCTCTACTCAGGTTATATGCTCGAAATAAAAGTAAAAGCTCCTCAATTATCTGACCTTAAAGTTACAAAGAGAGATCAATTCTTTAGTGGAAGATAATCAGAATTATGAAGACGAAATATCCGGAAAGAATAATTTGTTTAACCGAGGAAACAACGGAGTTACTGTATTTACTCGGTGCTGGTGAAAGAGTTGTCGGAATATCTGGCTTTACAATGCGTCCTCCTATGGCAAGAAAAGAAAAGCCGAAAGTTTCAACTTATACTGATGCAAATTATGACGCGATCAAAAAGCTAAATCCCGATTACATTTTTGCTTTTTCTAATATTCAGGCAGAAATAGTTAAAGATTTAACAAAAATGGGATTCCAGGTTGTGGTTTTCAACCAGAGATCAATTTCCCAGATATTGCAGAATATCCTAGTGATCGGAAGCATAATTGATGAACAAAAAGAGTCGGAAAAATTAGTTGCCATGTATGAAACAAGAATCGAAAAAATTAGAAAAAGTTCATCAGGGTTAAAATATCACCCAAAGGTTTATTTTGAAGAATGGTATGAGCCATTGATTTCAGGAATATGTTGGGTTAGTGAGTTAATTGAGATAGCAGGAGGAGTGGATATATTTCCGGAGTTTAGGGAAAAGAAAAGTGGAAAAGATAGAATTGTAAAACCGGAAGATGTTGTTCAACGAAATCCTGATATAATAATAGGTTCCTGGTGTGGGAAAAAGTTTAAGAAAAATATGGTCAAAGAAAGAAAGGGCTGGCAAGAAATAAATGCAGTAAGAAACGATAATGTATTTGAAATTGATTCAACATTGATATTGCAGCCAGGGCCAGCTTCTCTTACCGAAGGAATGGATGAATTGGCAAAAATAATTCATAACTATTAAATTTTAATAATTAAAGTAAATAAAGTCTATATGTCTTCAGCATCATTCCCTTCTTCTTTTTTCTCTTCAGGCTTTTCAGTTATTTTTTCAAGTTCGAAAATACTAATCCATTCATCTTCACTTATTATTTTAGAATAAGCATTAGCTCCTACTTTGCCCGAACTTTTTCTATCTAACATTTTTTTGCTGGATAGTTCACTCTGAATTTTTTCATCTAGCGTTTTTTTGGTGAAATAATTTAAAACGGTTATTGGTCTGTTGGAACTATTGTTTATTTTGTTTTCAAGATCCCATCTTGCAACAGGGGCCCACCACTGATCGAAATGTATAACGTATGGAGCGTAAACTTTATGGGACTTTGCTTTCATTACTTGCGAATCTGCGAGAAAGACACTGATTGAAGCGTCCTGTTCGAATTCTGAAATTGCTTTTGACAATTCACCAGGTGTCATTCCCTGAGAATATTTTTTATAGCTTATTTTTTCTTTTTCAAGAAGTCTGGCTAATTTTTGAATACCTGCTTTGTCGTATTGAGAAAATACTATAACCCTTTTGTTAAAACTTTTCAGTGAGTTAACGTGTGATAATAAGAGCTTTGTTTTATTACTATCCATATTATCGGATGAAAAATTACATACCTGTTTTAATTGGTGTACGTAAAAGAAAAGTTGAGATTGAAAGCGGAACGGATTTCCTGTTTCCAGAATTTCCTGCAGACTGTTTCTTGCGTGAAATAATGTCTGATCAAATTCACTCCGGTGATCTTTTTCAAGGTCTATCCAATAATTAGATTCCATTATCTCAGGCATTTGCTGCCTTACTTCATTGAAATTATGGCTTAAAAAAACATCGTGTTTTAACTGGGGTAATATATTTTCCGAATATTGTTCTTTTGTTAGCCGGGTAATTATCCAGTTAAATTTTGGCTTTACAAAATTAATTATCTGAGCGCATTCATTCTGATATATTTTAAGATTCTCGGCATCATCAAAAACAACACAATCAAATTTTTTTAAAATTTCTTTTTGTAAAATCTTTTGCTTTACAGCATTAGAGAGTAATTTATAAGTGATTACCTGTACCTGGGAAGTCTTGGCAAGTTCAGTTTTAAGATCAACTGATTCTAAGTCTGTGCAAATATTACTCAATTCAGGAGCAAATCTTTTCAACTGATCAATCCATCCGGAATAACTACCAGTGTTTTCTGCAATAGTGACAGAGCCTGTTGAATTTTCATCTACGACAACTAATGCAGATTTCATCTCTCTTTTCTTTATCAAATATTTGATCGCAAATATTGCTTGTATTGTTTTTCCTAGTCCGGGCTCATTGCTCAATAAAACCTTTGTGTTTGAAGTCAGTAATTTGATTCCCTTAATTTGATATTGATAGAGTTTTTCAAATAATTTTTTTTCTTCATCAGGCGAAAGGTCAGTCTTCGGTTGAATGATTTTGTTTATAACTTCTGCCGAAACTCTTTTACTGCTTTCTTCTTT
>Ga0315540_10000343_pt1 | contig 25987 bp, 28 predicted proteins | sample SalMarSW160110MG_FD_203677 | JGI IMG/M metagenome (GOLD analysis project Ga0315540, IMG submission 203677) | Salt marsh sediment microbial communities from the Plum Island Ecosystem LTER, Massachusetts, United States - Salt Marsh Sediment SW1601-10 ...
TCCTGGCCCTTGACCCGACCCATCGACTCCATTAATGATTTGCCCCCGAAGGAGGCCATCAGGAAAGGCCAGGTCAAGAGGTCCCCTTACGTTGTCAATGGCAGGAAGTATGTGCCGTTTTCCATGGAAATAGCCGAAAAATACCATGAAAAGGGGATCGCTTCCTGGTACGGGAATGAAACTTTCAAAAAAAAAGGTGGACATATGACCGCCAATGGGGAAGCATTTAATCCGAATGGCCTCAATGCCGCACACAAGTATCTGCCCTTGCCCAGTTATGTGCGCGTGACAAATCTTGAAAATGGAAAACACATTATCGTAAGGGTCAATGACCGGGGCCCTTTTGTCGACGGCAGAATTATTGATCTGAGTGCCGGGGCGGCCAGAAAACTAGATTACTTCAAAAGGGGAACGGCAAGGGTACTCGTTGAGACAGTTAAGGTAGAAAGTTGAGGTCGCGGGAGACATGGAAGAGAAATCGGGCAGGTTTGAGAGCCCCGAAGCCTTTGAGGATCTAGAGCGATTCACTGCCTCGTGGAATGGCGGTGCAAGCCCGGTCAAGGACATTTTTTTGAGGATCAAGACGGTCCTTCTTGAACGCCCGGGGACCAGACTTGATTTCCACAGCCGGCCGGGAGTGAGCTATTCCCTGCGGGCCTCAAGGGTTATCGGAGCCTCGAGTCGTCTGTTTGCCTTGGTCGATGTGGTGGATGACGACCCTGAAAACCGCTGGCTTTCGGTCTGCTTTTATGCAGACACTGTGACCGACCCGGAAAGTTTGGGGAACCTGGTTCCGGAAGGGATCATGGGGGAGAATGGATATTGCTTTGATGTCTTTGAAGAGGATTCTTCACTCTTCGAGTACCTGGAAGAGCGGATCAGGGAAGCCTGCAAACATGCCGGGGACACATTATCATCGAACGGGGAAAGGGAAAGATGAAAGGATATGTACAGGTTTATACGGGTGATGGCAAGGGCAAGACGACCGCGGCGTTGGGACTCGCCGTGCGAGCCGCCGGTGCGGGACTGAAGACATTCATCGCCCAGTTTGTCAAGGGGATGAAGTACTGTGAGCTGGACTGTCTGGGGAGGTTGTCGGATTCCATTACGGTCAAACAGTACGGACGGGATTGTTTCATCTACAGGGAACCCGAAAAAGAAGACATCCGTGCTGCGCGGGATGGCCTGGCTGAGGTCAGGGAAGTGATGCTTTCCGGGGAATATGACCTTGTCATCCTTGATGAGGCGAACATCGCGACCTATTACCAGCTTTTCTCCGTGGAGGATTTGCTGGATCTCATCGCGGCCAGACCGGAAGAGGTCGAACTGGTCATTACGGGCAGAAAGGCTGACCCCCGGGTCATCGACGCAGCCGATCTCGTCACGGAGATGAAAGAGGTCAAGCACTACTATCAGCAGGGGGTCCAGGCACGGGACGGGATCGAGAAATAGGGCAGATTAGGGGCGCTTTTGTATAGACGTTGACAACGGCGGGTTGTAACGATAAAAATAGAACGAACTGTAAACCGTCATGCCGGACATGATTCGATATCCACAACCTATTGAAATCGCGTGATTCCAGCCCTCTCTGGGATGACATTATCAAAAGATTCCTGATTTTTTACGACGGTATCATAAATGATGGCTTTGTAAAAAGTCATCATCGTGCCCATGGACGGGCACGCAAATCAATGGGGTGCATCGCAACCCGTTGATTTGTAAGGAAACCGAAAATCACACTTTTCGGTTTCTGTGAGTAAAAAGTCCATGGACGGACTTTTTACGGTTCCATCATAAATGTTGGAGTGGAAAATATATGAATTATATGGAGGATAGAGTATGACACAAGAGAACCGGATGGATCCTGAGATGTTCAACCTTGTCCTGAATACCATCGATAAACTGGAAAAGGACAAGCTCCCGTTGGAGACCAAGCTTGAGATGGACCGCTTGGGCGAATTTCCCATGCAACTGATCAAGTTCATGCTGAGCCCCGAGATGGCATTGCATCTCATTTTCATCCCCGAGATTTACGGGGGGCTGGGGGCCGGGGCCACGGAGGTTGCGGTGGTCTCCGAACGGATGGCCAAAATGGACCTGGCGATTGCAACTTCTTTCCTGGCCATTTGCCTGGGGATGGACCCGCTTCGGGTGGGGGCCACGGACGAACAGAAGAAAAAGTATATCGGCAGGATTGCCGAAGAGGGACTTATTGTCGCCTATGGGGTTACCGAGCCCAATGCAGGATCCAATGTCCAGTCTTTGAAAACCAAGGCGGAGCGTGTCCTGGACGAAGCAGGGAACATCACGGGATACAAGCTGAACGGCCAGAAACAGTTCATCACCAACGGGGGTGTGGCTGACCTCTACACGATCCTGGCGGACACGCCTGAAGGGCCTTCATTTTTCGTGGTGGAAGGCGGGACCCGGGGACTCATACCCGGAAAACATGAGGACAAACACGGCATCAGGGCCTCCGATACCTGCCCGCTCAGCCTGGAAGACCTCTTCGTCCCGAAGGATAATCTGATCGGCGGTGTCGAGGGGCAGGGCCTGAAAGAGGCCAACAAGGTCTTCGGTTACACCCGGTTGATGGTGGCCACTTTCGGCCTGGGAGGCGGGATGGCCGCACTGGAGAGGGCGGTTAAGTATTCCAAGGAACGGGTCCAGTTCGGGACGACCCTGGCGGAAAAACAGGGCTACACCCACAAGCTCCTCGTCCCACACGCGGTGCAGCTGGAGGCGGCCCGCGCCCACATAGAAGAAACAGCCCGCAGGCTCGACGGCGTTGAAGAAGACCTCCAGGTGGAAGGATCCATTGCCAAATATTTCGCCACGGAGGCCGGGGACGCCACGGCGAACGACGCCATCCAGGCCTTCGGCGGGTATGGGTACATGCGCGAATACGAGGTGGAAAAAATCAAGAGGGACGTGAAGATCCTCACCATCTATGAAGGCACGAGCGAAATCCAGAGAAACATCATATCCATGTTCCGCCTCAGGAGCACGGTGCGATCCAAAGGGGCCTTTTATCAGAATATGGCCGAGAGGCTCGAAACCCTGCCCTCGGACTGCGGCGGCGATCTTCTGGCCGGGGCCTTTCGGGCCTTGAATGAAGTGATCTTCGCCTCGAGGGCACACAAACTGAACCGGAACCAGTATGTGATGTTCCTGCTGGCGGACATCATGACCTGGTGCGAGGTGGCCGATGCGCTTTGCAGGAAGGCCGCGGTCTATGAACGTCGCTCCGGTTCCCGTTCCCCGGAATATATCAAGGCCTGTGCGCGGCTTTTTGCCAGGGAAGCGCTGGAGAAAACCTACATGAACGGCGTCAGGATCCTTCAGGGCTGCGAAAAGACGGTTGATGACATGATGGAGACGCTCGAAGGGCTAAAACTTGGCGAGGCCATGAGAAATACGCTCAAGGATATGAACCAGGTCTCCGCTGAACTCGTCTCGTAAGCTAATAGAGGTTTGGGATACCCCTTGAAAAGTCATTACAGAATGAGGTCGGCGCAACACAGGTCTCGGAGGAAAGAGGGCGGAAAAGATCGAAGTGGATACGAACACCCCAGGATCGAACAGGGGCTGAAGCGTGTTTTCTCCAGAATCGGCGTCCCTGAAGAAGGGGCTTTTAAGCCCGATCCTTTTCAGTTGGAGGCGCTGGAACTCGTCAGGGATCATGATGTCCTGGTTTGTGCGCCCACCGGCTCCGGCAAGACCTGGGTGGCATCTCAGGCCATCCGGAACTGTCTTATGAAAAACATGAGGGTCTGGTATGCCTCTCCCCTCAAGGCTCTCACCAATTCCATATATGCCGAGTTCTGCGGCGATTTCGGAAAGCAGAATTGTGGAATCCTGACGGGCGACAGAAAAGAGAACCTTGAGGCTCCCGTCATTGTCGGGACAACCGAGATCCTGAGAAATCAGCTCTACGATGTGATGCACCAGGGGGGTACCCTCCGGTCCGACCTTGTTATCCTGGATGAGGCCCATTACCTGAGCGATCCCGAGAGGGGCGTTGTGTGGGAGGAGGTCCTCATTTATCTCCCCTCGAGGGTCAGACTTTTACTCCTTTCCGCAACCATATCCAATGCCAGAGAAATCTGCGGGTGGCTGCACAAGATTCGCGGAACACCCATGCGAGTGGTGCGATCGGACCAGAGACCGGTACCGCTGAACATGCTTTTCCTTTTCCCGGACGGGCTGCTTTCCCCCCTGTCAGGTAAAAGAGGGCTCGTACCCAAGATCAAGAAATTCATGGGTGCAAGCGGGCACAAGGGGCGAAGAGGACGGTCCGTTGTACGATTCGGGGCCGTGATCGAGGAACTGAGACAGTTCGATCTTCTTCCGGCCATTTTCTTTCTCAAATCCCGGTCTGACTGCGACAAGGCCCTGCGAACCTGTCCATCGGTTGAGACCCCCCTCAAGCTGAAAATGCGCCTCAGGCAGGGAGTGCAATCATTCCTGGAAGAGTATCCCCACCTCAGGGAGCATCGGCAGTTGGGAAGACTCCTCAAATCCCGGGTGGCTTCCCATCACGGGGGCCAGTTGCCCTACTGGAAAGTACTCATTGAAAGGATGATGGGGTTTGGGGTTCTGGAGGCCATCTTTTCCACCTCTACCGTTGCGGCGGGCGTCAATTTTCCCGCCAGGACCGTGGTCCTCGTTCAGAGCGACAGGTTCAACGGACATGATTTCGTTGACCTGACCTCCACGGAACTCCACCAGATGGTGGGCCGGGCAGGGAGGCGGGGAAAAGATCATATAGGCTTTGCAGTGGTCCTTCCCGGAATTCATCAGGATCCCAAGCTGATCCATGAACTGAGTGATTCATTGCCGGAACCTATCGTCAGCCGGATCCATATCAATTTCTCTATGACATTGAATCTGCTCCTCTCACACACCCCTCTGGAGGTCAGGGATCTGCTTGAGCGGTCATTTGCCCGGTTTCAGGAGGAAGAAAAGAGAGGAGATCCTGCTGGATACCCTGAAGGCAGAAACGAAGACCTCTGGGACAGCTTCAGACACCATTTGCGGTTTCTCGAGAAGACCGGGTTTGTGGACAAGACCGGGAAGTTGACGCCTGACGGGTACTGGGCAAGCAAGCTCAGGGTGGACCAGCCTCTGCTCATTGCAGAGGCCATTCGAAAAGAAGGTCTGGCGGGGGCTGAACCGTTGCTGCTTGCGGGCGGATTGGCTCCCTTTGTGTGGGACCGCTCGCGGGAGGTTGAACTACGCGTTGATCAGCAGATCGATTTGGCGGACATGGAGTCCTTTTTTGACGCTATACTTGTTTCTATCAATGGCCTTAAGGGACTCAAGACCAGGTGGGGTTTTCCAACGCCCCCCATCTCTTTTTGGCCGGCGGCAGCCCTCCACCTGTGGGCGGGTGGCCTATCATGGGATGAACTCCTGCGGATTGTGCCTGTCGGAGAAGGAGATATGGCCTCCCTGGTCATGCGGACAGCGGACCATTTGCGCCAGGTATTCAGCCTGAAGGATACGCACCCGGACCTGGCAACCATTGCCAAAGAAGCCATCGGCCTCATATTGAGAGAGCCGGTCTATGTCCTCTAGCAGAACCAAAAGGGGTGGGGAGCAGGAAGTGAGGGTGTCGAGCTATGCCGGATACCAGGCGGATGAGAGGCCTCTCCACTTTATTCTTGAAGAGCGGAAGCATGTCGTGAAAAGGGTCCTGGACCAATGGCGGGAACCGGATGACGATTTTTTCAAGGTTGAGACGGAGGACGGGCAGGTCCGCATGTTGAAGCGAGACCGAGAGGCGGATCGATGGTTTGTCATATGAAAGAAGTGATGGGTTATTTATTTCCAGTCCCTAAAATAGCCGAACCGAACCTGACAATCTTTTTCAAATGCTTTCTAAACACTCCGGCGGGAATGGACGCCGATTTGGGGTTTGGCGGTAGGCAGTAGAAAACGCATAGGTTTAGGAGGTGTAAACCCCAAATAACCGTCCATGTCGGAGTAGAGTGCCAAGTGCACTATGAGAAAGCACATGAAAAAGAATCTCAGATCCGCTTCCCTAGACCCATAAGATAAAGCGACTTCGTTAGAGGTCCAAGGATGGTATGGGTTAGAGCTCGGTGCTGTAGACCCATTGATAGTTGATGGGTCTCGCATTCAGGGCAGCGGCTTTGGGGTGGAGATATTCAAACCAGAGTTTCAACCAGTTGTAGGCCGGCCAGAGATTCCTCAGCCTGCCGTCTTCCGGGGGTTTGGAGTAGGGCGTGTAGGTGTAACACACTTCTGAAATACCCACATAGTAATCCTGAGCGGGATACACGTAGTTGGACACAAAGGTCTCGGGGGTCATGGATTCTCGCTCCGCCAGGGCCTCGATTTCCTTTTCACTGAGATGAACCAGGAAGAACTTTGATACCCCTCTTTCCGAGTATTTGTACATGGCCCGCGATTCTGAACTGGACACGAAGACCGTTGATACGTAGTCCATTTTCTTCAAGAGCTGGGCCGCGATCAGGCCGGCCGTTCTTCTCCCGCCCACGCTGTGGTGGCAGCCGTAATATTCGAAAAGCTTGTTTTGAAGTATGCGGGCCTTGTTGTCACCCTTTTCATAGAGATTGTTTTGGATGTACTTGAGCCATTTTCCCAGGTCTTCGGCCGCATCAGCGATCGGCCAGTCAATTTTTACGTGGAAGTGGGTCAGGCAATAGCGATTCCTCTTCTTAACATTAGGGTCCTGTTGGATGAGGAGGGCATAGTCCACATTCAGGAGGTCTTCCAGCAGGCCGAGAAAACCTGGATTGTCAAAATACCGCAAGTTGCGGTTATACCGATCGAAAAGTGAAAAATTGGCGAGATATTCGATGTTTTTCTTGAGCAGAGTGTTCTCGGGAAAAAAACGGATGTAGTTTTTCAGTTCGGGCCGGACGATGTCTTCATAGAAGATGACGATAAAGGTATTGAAGAGTTCCGACTCCTTTTCCATCTTTTTTGATTTGGGCCTCAGTTCGCTTTTTTCAAGGAAGGTGTATTCAACCCCGTTCTTCACGTAATTGTAATAGGAATCGATGAGGGAGATCTTCATGAGGCGCCGTTCGAGTTCGTCCCTGAGGACTTCGTAAAGGGAGCGCCTCAATCTTTCATAGTAGTGCAGTTGCTCTCTGAACTTCCACATGGCCGGTAAGAATTACCCCCTTGGAAAAGGCGAGAAAATGTTAGATATATTGACTAGATACATAATAGAAAATCTTCGCGGTGTCAATAAAAATAATTAGACCCAAAGGAAATCGCTATTGAAAAAAAGTATTTTTTTGGTGTATGATGAATACTCGACAAAGGATTAATTCCCTTGACAAAGGGAATGTGTTTTATATACTGACCCTTTTAGTTTTACCTGTCGATACTGAACCTGGGATTTCATGAATACGAGCATATGAGTACCCGGCTTCACCTTCGACGAAATCTGAAACTCATGGTGATTGATCTCAGAAGTATCCTCCATGGGACCAGGGAATTTAACTTCCTCATGGACCGGGATTGGTGGCGGGAAAACGGCCTCAATGACTCAGTCATTGGCCTCGCGTCACCATTAAAGGTCAGGGTGGGCATTTCCAATTCAGGAAACAAGTACTTCCTGGATGGGCATCTCAGCGGAGAGGTCACTGTTCGATGCGATCGTTGCCTTGAACATTACGGATATAAGCTGGACACCGGATTCCTTGTGGCCCTCGTGGTACGGCAGTCGGAGAGCGGTCAAGTGGAGGTTGAGCTCTTTCAGGAAGATCTTGCAGTTGAACTTATTGACGGTTTTGTTATAGATCTTAATGAAATCGCCCGCGAACAGGTTTTCCTTGCCCTCCCCATGAAAAACCTATGCCGCGATGATTGTGCGGGCCTGTGCCGCCTATGCGGAAGCAATCTGAACAGGGGCACATGTCGGTGTATGGCGAAAACGGGTCACCCCGGTTTTTCTAAATTGAAACATTTGAAAATAAAAGGAGCTTAGACAAATACCATGGCTGTACCCAAAAAAAGAAAATCAAAGGCCAGACGTGACACACGCCGGTCGCATGATCATGTGAACTTGACCGGCGTCACCAAGTGTCCCCAGTGCCATGAGGCTGTATTGCCGCACCATGTCTGTCCCGCGTGTGGGACCTATCGGTCAAAGACTATCCTGAAAACGGAAGAGGAATAGAATGAAGATAGCCCTGGATGCCATGGGAGGGGACAGTGCCCCTGACGTGGAAGTGCAGGGAGCCCTGGATGCCGTCGAGGAATTGGGCGTCGAGATCACACTGGTAGGGAACCGGGCGTCCATTGAACGGTCCCTGGGATCCAGGGCAAAAGCGGAGAAGCTGTCCGTCTATCACTGCGACGAAGTGGTGGGGATGGATGAAACTCCCTTGAAGGCCGTAAGAAATAAAAGGGATTCATCTATTCGAGTAGCCTTTGAATTGGCCAAGCAAGACAAGGTCGCAGCGGTTGTGAGTGCCGGAAATTCAGGCGCCACCATGGCAGCCGGCGTGCTGATCCTGGGACGCATGAAAGGCGCGGAAAGGCCGGCCATTGCGAGTATCTTTCCTGGTCAAAAAGGCCCGGTGATCCTCATTGATGTGGGCGCAAATGTGGATTGTCGCCCGGAGCACCTTTTCCAATTCGGCGTCATGGCCCATGCCTTTGCAAGCGTCTGTCTCGGCGTTCAGGACCCGAAAATCGGTTTGCTCAGTATCGGGGAGGAAGGGAGCAAGGGAAACGAGCAGGTTAAGCTCACGCACGAACTTTTTGAAAAGAGCCCCCTCAATTTTTCAGGAAATGTAGAGGGGAGAGATATCTTCACGGGCGATGTGGACATCATTGTCTGTGACGGGTTTGTGGGTAATGTGGCCCTGAAATTGACGGAAGGGCTGACAGAAACCGTATCCACTATGGTAAAAAGGGATTTGAGGCGGTCTTTCTCCGGAAGGATGGCGTCTTTTCTGGGGCGCAAGGCACTGAGGAATTTTATCGGAAAACTGGACTATGCCGAATATGGGGGGGCGCCGCTTCTGGGTATCAATGGCGTGGGTATTGTCTGCCACGGCGCCTCATCGGCCAAGGCTATCAAGAATGCCATCAAATTGGCCGCACGATACGCCATGAATGACACCACCGTCAGGATGGCCAGGTTACTGAAGAATCCAAAGGCCACCTAGTTTTCTTTGTTTGAAAGGAAAACAAATGGATGATAAGGGCAAAAGAGTGGTGGTAATAACAGGCGGCTCCATGGGCATTGGACGCTCTATCGCACTGAGATTTGCCGAGGAAGGCCCCAAAATCGTCATTGTCCACTATGATCCCGATGAAGAGGCCTCCCAAGAGACCCTGGCCTTGCTGAAAGAAAAAGGGCTTGAAGCCGTCAGTTATAAATTGAACGTGGCTTCCTGGGATGGGGTTCTGGCCTTTTTCAAAGAAGTCCTTTCCGATTACGGAAAGGTCGATGTGCTTGTGAACAATGCAGGCATTACAAGAGACACACTCTTGATGCGCATGAGTGAGCAGGACTGGGATACGGTCATCCAGGTCAATCTCAAAAGCGTATTCAATTGCACCCAGGCCGTTGTCCGGGCGATGATGAAAGAGAGGTATGGCCGGATTGTCAACATTGCCAGCGTGGTGGGGCAGATAGGAAACGCCGGCCAGGCCAACTATTCCGCCTCCAAGGCGGGAATCATGGGTTTTACCAAGACAGTTGCACGTGAGGTCGCACCCAGGGGCATTACGGTCAATGCCGTTGCACCGGGGTTCATCGATACGGAGATGACTGCCGTGCTCCCGGAGAAAGTGAGAGAGAGCTTTATCCAGCAGATACCACTGGGCAGGATGGGAAAGCCCGAAGATGTGGCGGAAACGGTTTACTGGCTCTGTTCGGATGCAGCCGGCTATATTACAGGCCAGATTGTTCATGTGAATGGCGGGATGTATATGTAAAAGGCCCGCACGATTTGGAAAAATCAAGTAGGTTCATTTCTTAAATATACTGAGGAGGTATCAGCAAATGTCAGTTGTCGAGGAGAAGGTCAAAAAAATTGTTTGTGAGCAGTTGAATGTATCCGAAGAGGACGTGGTTTCAGAGGCGTCATTTGTGGATGATCTTGGAGCGGATTCATTGGATCAGGTTGAATTGATTATGGCCATGGAAGAAGAGTTCGACATATCCATCCCGGACGAGGACGCCGAGAAGATCGGCACCGTCCAAGATGCCATTGATTATGTCAAAAACGCTATTGCCTCGTGATCCTTTTCAGAGCGCCTTGGCGCGGTATGTTCAAATAGAGAAGAGGAGTTTGAAATGGCCAGAAGGGTTGTGATAACCGGCCTGGGAGTTGTATCCCCTCTGGGAACCGGTGTAAATGAAAACTGGGAGGCCTTGTGCGCCGGCAGCTCAGGAATCGGTCGGATTGAGAAATTTGATGCCTCTGCTTTTCCCTGCCAGATTGCAGGGCAAGTAGAAGGTTTCAGGCCCCAGGACTTCATGGATAAACAACAAATCCGTCGTTTTGACGTCTTCATCCACTATGCGGTGGCTTCGGCTCGGATGGCGATGGAAGACTCCGGATTGAAGATTGACGAATCAAACGGAAGCCGTGTGGGTTGTATAACCGGCTCCGGTTTGGGCGGCCTGGAGATGCTCGAGCATTTTCATTCCACCCTGTTGGATCGCGGCCCCCAGAGAATCAGTCCCTTCTTTATTCCCGGTATAATTGCGAACATGGCCCCCGGACAGATCGCCATTGAGTTCGGGGCCAAAGGACCGAACCTCTCGATTGAGACGGCCTGTGCGGCCAGCTCCCATGCCATCGGGGAGTCCTTCAGAATGATCCGTGAAGGCATCGCAGATGCCATGATCACGGGGGGGGCAGAGGCGGTTGTAACACCGTTGGCACTAGGGGGCTTTTGTTCCATGCGTGCACTTTCCACACGAAATGACGAACCCGAAAAGGCCTCCCGCCCTTTTGACCTGGACAGGGATGGGTTCGTCATGGGAGAGGGGGCGGGAATACTGGTTCTGGAAGAAATGGAACACGCCCTGGAGAGGGGAGCGAAAATCCGCGCAGAGGTTATCGGGTACGGCCTGAGTGGTGACGCCTACCATATCTCTGCACCACACCCGGAAGGCGAGGGTGCCATTAATTGCATGCAAATGGCCATAAGATATGCGGGACTTAAACCGGGTGATGTGGAGTATATCAACGCCCATGGAACGTCCACCCAATTGAATGATCTCTCGGAAACCAAAGCCATAAAAGCGGTGTTTGGTGAGCATGCCTATAAGCTGGCGGTAAGCTCCACAAAATCCATGACCGGTCATCTTCTGGGAGGCGCTGGTGGGGTGGAGGCCGTTTATTGCGTGCTTACCCTTGAGCATGGAATCATTCCACCCACCCTGAACTACGAAACGCCGGACCCGGACTGCGATCTGGATTACGTCCCCAATGTGGCTAGAAAGGATGACGTCAAGGTCGTCATGTCCAATTCGTTTGGATTCGGCGGGACCAACGCGTCGCTGATTTTCAGGTCTTTTTCCAACTGATCTGAGCCCTTGCCGTCCAACCGGCCCCTTCCGGTTCCAGGTCTTATGTGTCTGTGATTTTATTCTGATTTCGGATTTCGTTAGCAAAAAGTTCAGGCACGGACTTTTTACGCTTACATCAAATCAGGGGAAGGAAAGGTTTTCATGAAGATTAGGATTGGATCGGATCATGCAGGCTTTGATTTAAAGGAGGTTTGCAGACAGTTTCTCGAAGACCTGCCCAACTGTCAGATCAAGGACGTGGGAGTGTATAACCGCGAATCTGTCGATTACCCCAAGATTGCCCATCTGGTGGCCCAATCCGTATCAAGAGGAGAGTGTGACCGGGGGATACTGATCTGCGGCACCGGTCTGGGCATGAGCATGGTGGCGAACCGCCACAAAGGCGTTCGTGCGGCCGTTTGCTGCAACCTCTTCACTACGAGGATGAGCCGGGCCCACAACGATGCCAATATCCTCTGTATGGGGGGGCGTGTCATCGGACCGGGGATTGCCCTTGAAATGGTAGAGCTTTTCATGAAAACCCCTTTTGAGGGGGGGCGGCACCAACTGCGCTTGGACCAGATCGAATAGAGACTTTTTCTTATGGGGCGCAATTTACAGATGAAAGACAGAGAAGTCGAGGAAGCCATTCGGGCGGAAATGCACCGGGAACAGAACCGCCTGGTCATGATTGCTTCCGAGAACTATGCCAGCCCGGCCGTCATGCAGGCCCAGGCCAGCGTGCTGACAAACAAGTATGCGGAGGGCTACCCCGGTGCCCGATACTATGGGGGTTGCGAGCACGTCGATGTCATTGAAAGGTTGGCCATTGAACGGGTGAAAAGGCTTTTTCATGCCCCTTATGCCAACGTCCAACCCCATTCGGGTTCCCAGGCCAACATGGCCGTCTATTTTGCCTTTTTGAAGCCGGGTGACGCTATCCTGGGCATGGATCTATCCCATGGGGGCCATCTGACCCATGGCAGTCCCGTAAGCTTTTCAGGAAAACTGTTCAAGGCGTTTCACTACGGGGTCAATCCCCGAACTCACCGGATTGATTACGAGCAGGTTATGGATCTGGCCAGGCAGCACCGACCCCGCATGATTATTGCCGGAGCCAGCGCCTATCCGAGATTCATCGATTTTCAGACCTTCAAGGAAATTGCCCACGCAGTGGACGCCTACCTGATGGTTGATATGGCCCATATCGCAGGCCTGGTCGCCACGGGTCTGCACCCTTCCCCGGTAGGTGTGGCCGATTTTGTAACATCGACCACGCACAAGACATTGAGAGGCCCCCGTGGAGGTCTCATTCTGGCGGAGGAGGTCCATGGCGGGAAGCTGGACAAAGGGGTCTTTCCAGGGACACAGGGGGGACCCTTGATGCATATCATTGCCGCCAAGGCGGTTGCCTTGGGTGAGGCCCTCAGGCCGGATTTCCGAAAATATCAAGAACAGGTGCTCGGAAATGCCAAGGTCCTTGCGGAGGAACTGACAGGTGCAGGATTGGACCTTGTTTCCGGAGGGACGGACAACCATCTGATCCTGGTGGATTTGAGTCGCGGAAAGATGACGGGTCTCGATGCGGAAAAGGTCTTGGGCGAGGCCGGTATCGTGGCCAACAAGAACACCATCCCATTTGACAAGAACGGCCCCAAAACCACAAGCGGCCTTCGTCTTGGAACACCGGCCCTTACGACCCGGGGAATGGGTGAGACGGCCATGAAAGCCATTGCCGGTGTTATTGTAAGGGTGCTGGACAGGCCTTCGTCAGCGGGCGTACTGAAGAAAGCCCGTGAGGTGGTATCTGAACTGTGTGAAGCCTATCCCATTTACGCCGAACTGGCGGGGAGGGCCTGATTTGAATAGACCTTCCTGGGATGAATATTTCATGACCTTTACCAGGGTCGCCGCCAGTCGATCGACCTGCCTGCGGCGGCATGTCGGAGCTATTCTGGTCAAGGACAAGAGGATTTTGGCAACCGGATACAACGGTGCTCCTGCGGGCATGAAACACTGCCTGGAAGTGGGATGCCTCCGGGAAAACACCTCCATTCCTTCGGGCACGAGACACGAGTTGTGCCGGGGGCTTCATGCGGAACAGAACGCCATCATTCAGGCCGCCTACCACGGTATATCCATCAAGGGGTCGACACTTTATTGCACGAACAAACCGTGCGTTATCTGTTCGAAGATGATCATTAATGCCGGGGTCCTTTCCGTCTGCTATGATGAGGGATATGATGATCCGCTGGCTGATCAGATGTTGAATGAGGCAAAAATAGTCCTGACGAGGTTTCATCCATGAAATGCCCCTTTTGCAGCGAGATTAATAATAAGGTCATTGACTCGAGGCTGAGCAAAGATGGCCGTACGATCCGACGTCGCCGCGAGTGTATTGAATGCGACAGGCGTTTCACCACTTATGAAAAGCTTGAAGATGTTCTCCCCATGATCGTAAAAAAGGACGGTCGAAGAGAGCCGTTCAGCCGCGAAAAGATCATTTCAGGGATCCGCAGCGCCTGCCAGAAGAGACCGGTCAGCGCCACCAAGATTGAAGAGTTCGTGGACAGTCTTGAACTCCATTTTCAGGAATTGGGCAAGAAAGAGATTGACAGCACTGAGATCGGAGAGAGGGTCATCAAAATACTCAGGGAATGGGATGAAGTGGCCTATGTCCGGTTCGCGTCGGTCTACAGACAGTTCAAGGACATCAAGGAATTCATGGCGGAGCTTGAAGATATCCTGAAATCGAGAAAGGAAGCGGACCTTAGCTAACCTCCGTCGGCCGTCTCATCACTCCCCAGCTCCCGCTGAGCACACACACCTTCTTCTCCCGATAAGGTGAATCTGCCTTTACGAGTTGTCCTTTGACCTTCCTGAAAATTCCGGATGTGTTGATCAGGATAAAAAGGGGTTTTTTGAAAGCGAAATGGATTTGCAGGAAAAAAGAGATTCCAAATTTATGAGAGAGGCCATTCGGATGGCCGAAAAGGGGCTCGGGCGCACGGCTCCCAATCCGGCAGTGGGGGCGGTCATTGTGAGGGATGGAGTGGCCGTTTCAAGGGGATACCATCGGAAGGCAGGGGCCCCCCATGCAGAGGTTGACGCGCTTGACAAGATTGGCGGAAGGGCGGAAGGTGCCACTCTCTATGTAACCCTCGAGCCGTGCAACCACACCGGCAGAACGCCACCCTGCACAAAGGCCATTCTGGATGGAGGCGTTGAAAGGGTGGTTGTGGGCATGGAAGATCCCAACCCTGAGGTGAAGGGCGGCGGGTGTTCCTTTCTGGCGGCAAACAACATCGAGGTGAAGACCGGTGTTCTTGAGCCGGAATGCCGTCGTCTCAACGAGGCCTTTGTGAAGTACGTTACCTCAAACCGACCTTTCATGATTGTGAAATCCGCCCTGACACTGGACGGATGGACGGCCACGGTAGAGGGCGATTCCAAATGGATCACCAACGAACGTTCCCGGACCTTTGTCCACCGCTTGAGGGACCGTGTGGATGCCGTGATGGTCGGCGTCGGTACGATCCTGGCCGATGATCCGCAATTGACCTGCAGGTTGAAGCGTGGTAAGGGAAAAGACCCCCTCAGGATCGTAGTCGATACCCATTTGCGGACGCCCCTCCAGGCACGCGTGCTCGGTCTTGATTCATCGGCCGCAACGCTGTTCGTTGCGGGTCCTGAGGTGAACGGAAAGACCGTCGAGGAGATTGAGAATACGGGCGCCTCCGTGGTGGTCTGCCCCACCGGAAAAGCCGGAATTGACATGTCAGCCCTGATGGATATACTGGGGAAAAGAGGTATCACGCAGGTCTTGGTGGAAGGAGGGGCAGGTATTGTGGGCTCTCTCCTGAGGGAAAAACTGGTAGATAAATTTTTCATTTTCAAGGCACCCAAACTCCTCGGGGGTGGAGACGGCATTCCCATGGCCGCCGGCCCTGGTCCCCGAGTGATGGGGAAAAGTCTTCCCCTCAAGGATCTTAAGGTGAGACGTTTCGGCAATGATATCCTTGTGGAGTGCTATCCGCACTATGGTGCAGTGCCTTGACTTCGAGGGCTGTTGTCAGCACGTGTCCGCTGTAGAAAAAAGTGGAGCGCTGAGGAGGAGAACCTGACACTCTTTTTCAGACCCTTTCTAAACACTTCGGAGGGGATGAACGACCATTTGGGGTTTAAGAGCAACGATTAGAGACCGCAAGGGCTTTGGGATGCCTAAACCCCAAATCGCCGTCCATATTGGAGCTTCGTGCCAAGTGCACTATGAGAAAGCGTCTGAAAAAGACCCTCAGGTTCTCCTCGTGAGCTCCGGTGCATAAGACGACTTCCTTGGAAGTCCTGAGGACAGGACTTTTTACGTGTCCACCAAAGTTGAGGGTTCTTCGAATCATGTTCACAGGTCTTATAGAGGGAAAAGGGCGCATCAGGTCGATTCAACGGTCGGGTGGGGACATGAAAATGACCATCATGCCCCTCTTTCCCATGGAAGACCTGAGATTGGGAGACAGCGTGGCGGTGAATGGGGCCTGCCTGACCTTGACCGAATTGGGCCCTGATGCCTTTGCCATGGATGTTTCGGCCGAGACCTTATCCAGGAGCACCCTCGGCTCCCTGAGAGAAAAGGAGGAGGTCAATCTCGAACGGGCGCTTCGACTTTCGGACCGGCTGGGCGGCCATTTGGTTTCAGGACACATCGATGGCACAGGGAGGATCATTAAGCAGGAGCAAAGGGAAAAGTCGTGGTTTTTGAGGATAGAGATGGCCAAGGATCTTTCCCGATACACCATCGAGAAGGGCTCCATAGCCGTCGACGGCATCAGCCTGACCATCAACCGCTGCGGCGAAACGTTTTTTGATGTGAATATTATCCCCCAGACCGGAAGAGAGACCACACTTCTAGACAGGCGACTGGGGGACAGGGTCAATATTGAAGTGGATTTGATAGGCAAGTATGTGGAGAGGTTTTTTCGGCAACAACAATCTTTTCGTAAAGGGGCAGCATCCGAGATTAATCGTGAGATGCTGACAAAATACGGGTTTGGTGAGTGAAATGACAATCGCAAAGATAAGTGCAGTCCTGGAAGACATGAAAAAGGGCAAGATGGTTATCCTGGTAGACGATGAAGATCGTGAGAACGAAGGCGATTTGACCATTGCCGCAGAAATGGTCACCCCCGAGGCAATCAATTTTATGGCACGTTTCGGGAGAGGCCTGATCTGCCTGGCTTTGGACCCGGAGATCGTGGAAAAACTGCACCTTCCCCTCATGGTTTATGACAACCGCTCCAGGTTCAATACGGCCTTCACCGTGTCTGTCGAGGCGAGAAAAGGGGTGACAACGGGCATATCCGCAGCAGACAGGGCCCACACGATTTTGACGGCAACCCGGGATGATGTCAAACCGGAAGACCTGGTTCAGCCGGGTCACGTATTTCCTCTCAGGGCGAGAAGGGGCGGGGTCCTTTTCCGGACCGGCCAGACCGAGGGTTCCGTTGATCTGGCCCGGCTTGCAGGGCTCAAACCGGCCGCTGTCATTTGTGAAATCATGAAGGATGACGGGACCATGGCGAGGCTCCCCGACCTGATGGAATTTGCAGAGACGCACGATGTGAAAATCGCCACTGTCGCGGACATCATTGAATACCGCATGCGAACGGAGTCTTTTGTCCACAAGGCCGCCGAGACCGTCTTACCCACACCATTCGGAGAGTTCAGGGCCATGGCCTTTGTCAATGACATCGACGATTATGAACATCTCGCTCTGGTGAAGGGGGACATCGATCCGGACCGGGACGTCCTGGTCCGTGTCCATTCCGAGTGCCTGACCGGCGACGTGTTCGGTTCTTTCAGGTGTGACTGCGGTGAGCAGCTCAACAGGGCCATGGAGATAGTGCAGGAAGAAGGTCTGGGGGTTATCCTGTATCTCATGCAGGAAGGAAGGGGAATCGGCCTTGCCAACAAACTGAAGGCTTACGCCTTGCAGGACAAAGGGTTTGATACCGTGCAGGCCAATGAGGAACTGGGGTTTGCGCCCGATTTGCGAAATTATGGTGTGGGCGCACAAATTCTTGCGGCCCTGGGTATCAGAAAAATGCGTTTGATGACCAATAACCCGAAGAAAATTATCGGGCTCGAAGGATACGGGCTGGAGGTGACGGGTCGTGTCCCCATCGAAATAGAACCCAGGGCGGAGAACAAGAGATACCTCCTGACCAAGTGCCAGAAACTGGGGCATCTCCTGAATGTCCTCCCGGAAAACTGATGAATCCGCAAAAAGCTGGGATATGCCGCAACCGGCAGCCTATGAGGAACGAAGAGGAATCGAACCTGACAATCTTTTTCAAATGCTTTCTAAACACTCCGGAGGGGATGGGCGCCGATTTGGGGCTCAGAGTTACACCATAGAAGCGCGTAGGGTTTGATAGGAGTGAACCCAAAATAGTCGCCCATGTAGAAGTGAGTTGCCAAGTGCACTATGAGAAAGCACATGAAAAAGATTCTCAGATCCGTTTTCTTAGACCCGTAGAATAAAGCGATTTGGTTGGAAGTCATCGAACATTTATTAAAGAACTCTACAAACGAAGGGGAGGGAGATTCCATGCCCAGGATGCTTGAAGGTAAACTATCTGCCGAAGGCCTGCGATTTGCCGTTATCGTAAGCCGGTTCAACGATTTTATCTGTTCCAGACTCGTGGATGGGGCGGTGGATGCCCTTGTCCGGCACGGGGCCGACGAAAATGAGATAACCCTGTTGAAGGTTCCGGGTGCATTCGAGATACCACTTGTCGCCAGGAAACTTGCTGAAAGCGGCGCTTATGACGCGGTCATCTGTCTGGGTGCCGTAATCAGAGGCGCAACCCCCCATTTCGATTACGTGGCAGCAGAGGTTTCCAAGGGGATTGCCATGGTGGCCCTCGAAAGCCGGATCCCCGTCACATTTGGTGTGCTGACCACTGACAACCTGGAGCAGGCCATTGAGCGTGCCGGATCAAAGGCCGGCAACAAGGGGTGGGAGGCTGCTGTAGCCGCCATCGAAATGGCCAATCTGTTTAAAGAACTGAACTGATCATCCGATTGACTTATCGTCTCCTCGATTCAAAGGAAGGACGATGGCGAACGGATATGGGGAACTGAGTTGGCCTAACTGGGCTGAACACCAAGGTATGGGTAGTCGTAGAAAAGCGCGGGAACTGGCCGTACAGGTCCTTTTTTCCATGGAATTCGACCGGGATGATTCCGGAATCGTCTTCGATCGGGTCTGTGAGAACTTTCTCGGTAAGAAGACGTCGATTCCTTTTGCGCGGGATCTCGTCCTCGGAGTTTGTGAAAAAAGGCCTGAGATCGATCAATTGATCAGGGGAAGCTCCAGAAACTGGCGTCTCGAAAGGATTTCGAGAATCGATCGCTCCATTTTGCGTACAGCCGTCTTTGAAATCCTGTTCTGTGACGACATTCCCCCCAAAGTATCTATTGACGAGGCAGTCGAGCTTGGGAAACAATTCGGCAATACCGATTCCGCCGGCTTCATAAATGGCCTCTTGGACAACATCTATAAAGGTTTGAAACAGACAGCCGCTACGCCATAACGTATGAGAAAGTCGAACATTTTCCCATGACAATGCGTGTTTGCCGTAACGATCAATGCGTTTTTTCTGCCTGCGGGACTGAGTCTGCGGTGATGCAGTGATGAAATTGGATTTGCGTTTTGTAAACGTTCCCCTTGAGGAACTGTGGTGCGAGGTTGTTGCGGCACTGGTCTTTGAGGAACCATTCGAATCACAGGGACCTATTTATGCTCTCGATACCAAAACGGGCGGCTATCTGAGCTTCCTCAGCGAGGGGGGGTTCTGGATGGGTTCTGAAGGGAGCACACTCCTCCTCGCGTCGGAAAAGAAGATCAGATCAGATAAAATCGTCCTTAGAGGGCTCGGCCCCCGGGCGGATTGTTCTCCAGAGTCCTTTGTGGGCCACGTGGCGGAACTTGGGAATGCCCTGGCCCTGCTCAAGTGTCATGATCTGGGCGTATGGATTCCTTGTCCGGGAGAATCAGGGAAAAAATTAGATGTCCTCTTCAGGGGTGCCTGTGAAACACTTCTGAACGCCTATCTGGAAAAAGAGGGCGACAACGCGCAGGATTCGTTTCTCAAGGTTGTCTTTTCGATGCCCCACGGATCACCCATAGATCTGGAAAAAACTGCCGCATTTTTGAGAAAAAAATTCAGCTCCCGCTACAATTGCTCCGTCGTTGTTATGGGGGAGGAGCACGAGCGGGTCTCTGATACTCGACGCTCGAAACTGGGTTAGGAAAATAGATTAACTTATTGAAATCTAATGATATGGCAAGGTTTCGTTTTACTTCGATTCTTTATCTAATACATTTGAATGGGAAGGATTTATAGACCATGAAATATCAACCTCAGCAATTGGAATTGAAATGGCAGAAGTACTGGGAAGACGAGGGGGTTTTCAAGGTATCTGAAGATCCGGACAAAGAAAAATATTACCTCCTGGAAATGTTCCCCTATCCCTCCGGAAAAATCCACATGGGGCATGTACGTAACTATACTATTGGCGACGTGGTGGCCAGATACAAGAGGATGCTGGGCAGGAATGTGTTGCATCCCATGGGATGGGATGCCTTCGGGATGCCGGCGGAAAATGCGGCCATTGAGAACAAGACCCACCCTGCCAAGTGGACTTATGAGAACATAGAGGCCATGAAAGCCCAACTCCGGAGAATGGGATTCAGTTATGATTGGGATCGGGAACTGGCCACATGCGACCCGGAGTACTACAGGTGGGAGCAGCTGGTTTTTCTGCGGATGTACGAGAAAGGACTGGCATACAAAAAGCGGACCCATGTCAACTGGTGCGAGAGGTGCCAGAGCGTCCTGGCCAATGAACAGGTGGAAAACGGCTGCTGCTGGCGCCATACGGACCAGGAAGTAAGCATCAAGGAAATGGACAGTTGGTTTTTGAAAATCACCGACTACGCCGAGGAAATTCTGGAATATTGCGACAGGCTTGTCGGATGGCCTGAGAGGGTGCTGACCATGCAGCGAAACTGGATCGGCAAGAGTTTCGGAGCCATCATCCGGTTCCCGCTGGTGGGTTCGGATGAGGTCATCGAGGCTTTCACGACCCGTCAGGACACCCTTTACGGTGCCACTTTTCTCTGCTTTGCACCCGAACATCCCATGGTGAAGGAAATGGTGAAAGGTCTCCCCCAGGAAGCGGATGTCCTGGCTTTCATAGATAAGACCCTGAAAATGGACAGCTATATGCGCACGGCAGACTTTACGGCCAAGGAGGGCGTTTTTTCCGGACGCTATTGCCTGAATCCGGCGACCAGAGAACAGATTCCTATTTATGTAGCCAACTTTGTCCTTGCCGAATATGGAACGGGTGCCATCATGGCCGTCCCCACGCACGATCAGCGTGATTTCGAGTTTGCCAGGAAATACGATCTTCCGCTGAGAGTAGTGATCATGCCCCCGGATGAGGATCTGAGGGAAGAGGACATGTCGGAGGCCTATACGGAAGAAGGCGTCCTGGTGAACAGTGGCCCTTTTGACGGCCAGGGGAACCTCGATGCCCTCGACCGGATCGCCGAATATCTGGAATCGGAGGGCATGGGACACAAGACCGTCAATTACAGGCTCAGAGACTGGGGGATATCGAGGCAGCGCTACTGGGGTGCCCCTATCCCGATAGTCTATTGTGACGCGTGCGGCACCGTCCCCGTCCCGGAAAAGGACCTCCCGGTAATCTTGCCCCTGGATCTGGATATGCGTCCGAACGGCGGTTCTCCCCTGCCGTTTGCAGCCTCCTTCTACCGCACCGAATGTCCAAAGTGCGGCGGCGAAGCGAGAAGAGAAACGGACACCATGGACACCTTTGTTGAGTCATCCTGGTATTTTGACAGGTATGCCTGTCCGGACTATTCGAAAGGACCGCTCGACGGGAAGCGCGTTGACTACTGGATGCCTGTGGATCAGTACATCGGCGGGATCGAGCACGCCATCCTGCATCTTCTATATTCCCGCTTTTACACGCGTGTCCTGAGAGACATGGGTTATTTGAGGATTGCGGAGCCCTTTTCTAACCTGTTGACCCAGGGCATGGTGTGCAAGGAAACCCAGGAATGCCCTGAACACGGGTTTCTCTATCCTTATGAGGTCCGGGAGGGGCGGTGCAAACGGTGTGACGCCCAAATCGTCACGGGAAAAACGGTCAAGATGTCCAAATCCAAGAAAAACGTGGTGGATCCCCAGCCCCTGATTGATGGGTATGGGGCGGATACCGTGCGTATGTTTTGCCTTTTTGCTTCACCGCCTGAAAAAGATCTGGAGTGGAGCGATCAGGGCGTGGAAGGGGCCTACAGGTTTTTGAATCGCGTCTGGCGCCTTATCGTGGATCATTTGGAAGAGATCCAAATGGCCGAAGATCTCGGGGAAGGACATAAACTGGCGGAGGATCTGAGAGCCATCCACAGGAAAACGCACCAGACCATCAGGAAAGTAACCAACGACATAGAAGATCGTTTTCATTTCAATACGGCCATCTCCGCGGTCATGGAACTGGTCAACGAACTGTATCAGTTCCTTGGCACCCTGCAGAAAGGCATGGATGGGCTCGCCTGGTCGGTGGCGAAGGAGGCCATCGAATCCGTGGTTGTCCTCCTCTCCCCAATTGTTCCCCACATAACCGAAGAGTTGTGGCAACGACTGGGCCACGATGAGAGCATCCTGGAAACCCCCTGGCCCGATTTCATTGAAGACGCCCTGAAGGTTGAGAGCCGGGAAGTTGTCCTGCAGGTGAATGGGAAGGTGAGGAGCAGAATTGAAGTCCCCGTCACCCTGGAAGATCCGGAACTGGAAAAGATGGCCCTGGCCGATGAGAGGGTCCAGCGGTTCATGGATGGAAGACCTGTCAAACGGGTCATCGTTGTCAGAAACAAACTGGTGAATGTGGTTGTTTGAAAGAGGGAGAGACCGTGTCATTCATATTCAAAAGCGTTCCGGGGGCCCAAAAGAAAGGGCTCAAAAGGCAAAAAAGCTATCTGAACAACGGCCTCGTTGGTTCGATTTTGCTGCTCCTTTTCATTGCGCTGGTTGGGGGCTGCGGCTACCATCTTCGTCAAGGCGGAAAACCCTTTGGGCTTAAAATTCAGAGCATCGCCATTCCACTGGTCAAGAGCCCTGCCTCCACTTTGGGGTTTGAGGGAGAATTCACGCGGGTCATTCGTGAAGAGTTTATTTCCCATTCCAGCCTTGAGCTGGTCTCCAGGGACAGGGCTGATGCGATTCTTCTGACGAGCGTCACCCGAATCAACACCAAGGCCATCGGCTATGGTATCACCCAGAACACCATCCAGGGCCAAACAATAAACTACGAGGTGACGAATAAGCGGCGTATGTGGGTCAAGGTGGATGCCCGTTTGATAGACGGGAAATCCGGTACCGTCCTCTGGCAGGAGAAGGGCATGAGGGAACAGGCGGATTTTGCCGTGAGTGAAGACCCCCTTGAGACGAGATACAACCGGCAGGTGGCCGTTAAAAGCATGGCCCTGAATATTGCCAATCGGCTTTTTGCCATGACCATGGAAAGATTCTAATGGCAGGGGACCTCCAGCCTGATGCCGTCCTGCAGCAATTGAAAAAGGGGAACTTCCTTCCTGTTTATCTCTTCCACGGTCCCAACCAATTCATGCTCGAAAGACTGCTTTCACGATTTCGCGAAACCTTTGTGCCGGAGACGGCCCGGGATCTGAATGTGCAGATATTCTATGGAGGCGAAACGGAAAGCTCGGGGATAATGGATTCTGCAAGATCGCTGCCGTTCATGTCTCCCTGCCGGCTGATCATTGTTCGCAGAACGGAAGGGTTTTTCCCTACCGCCCTTGAGTCTTTTCTCCCCTACCTTGAAAACCCCTCACCCACCACGTGTCTCATATTTGTCTCCACAAAAACGGATTTCAAGAGAAAGTTCTACAAAAAGCTGAGGACAATGGGCGGGTGTGTGGCTTTCAACAGGCTGAACGACAGGCAGATTATCCCATGGCTGAAACGGGTCGGAGGCGATCTGGGCATTGATTTGGATGGGGAAGCCTGTGCCTTTCTTGTGCAGATGGTTGGTAACCGCCTGCAGGACCTTTACACGGAACTGGAAAAGCTTTCCCTGCGTCATGGAAAGGGCCACGTGGGCATGACGGAAGTAAAGGATTCGGCTATTTTCAGCCGGGTCTATACGGTCTTCGAATTGATGGACGAACTGTCTTTCAAACGTGTTGAGAAAGCCCTCGTCGCGCTGCAACGCTTCCTGGAAGAGGAAGACAGAGGCGGCCCACTAAGAATTTTGGGGATGATCAACAGACAGATCAAATTGATCAGCCTGACCAAAAAGGTCTTCGAAGAAGGGGGGACGGTCAGGGATGTACCGGGGAAACTCGGCCTTCCCGGTTTCCTGGGCAAAAAACTAAGCGACCAGGCGGGCCGATGGCGTTATGAAGAACTCGAAGCCGCCGTGGCGCACCTTTACAGGGCGGACGGCCTGTTGAAAAGAGGGGCAGCTGAGCGGAGTGTCCTTGAAAACCTGGTGATCGCTTTATGCCTCTAGCTGATTAACCTTGCGGGCAAGGCGGGAGATCTTTCGGGCCGCTTTGTTCTTGTGCATGATCCCCTTGGACGCGGTTTTTTGAATGAGAGAGACCGCACCTGTAAAACCGGCTTTGGCCTCTTCAGGGGAATTTTGGGCCACAGCACTCTCAACGCTCTTGAAAACATTCTTGACTCTTGTTTTGTAGCCCTTGTTTCTGAGTCTTTTGATTTCGCCCTGTTTGGCCCTCTTGAGGGCCGATTTATGGTTTGCCAACGCTGAACCTCCGAAAATTGTTTAAAAAAGTAATTAAACAACTTTTAAAGAATCTGTCAAGACTTTTGTTTGGATAGTCCAATGAATCCATCTGAAGGGACCAAAGTAGCCAAGGCCGCAGGCGTTGTCGGTTTTTTTACCTTCCTGAGCCGTATTCTGGGTCTGGTCCGTGACATGGTTGTGGCGGGGCTTTTTGGGTCGGGAATGGCGGCGGACGCATTTTTTGTGGCGTTCAGGATCCCCAATCTGCTCCGGCGTCTCTTTGCCGAAGGGTCTTTGACCATCGCCTTTATTCCCGTGTTCATGGAATATCTGACCCGCAAGGGCAAAAGAGAGGCTTTTGAAATGGCGCGGGCTGTCCTGACCCTCCTTTCCCTTGCGCTCGTCGTTGTGACCCTGCTCGGCATTGTCCTGGCCCCGTGGATCGTGAGAATCCAGGCCTTCGGATTCGGGGGCGCGGGTATGAAGTACGACCTCACGGTATGGCTTACCCGGATCACCTTTCCCTATATCTTTCTTATCAGCCTGGTCGCCTTTTTCATGGGAGTGTTGAATTCCCTGAAACACTTTGCCGCGCCGGCGGCAGCACCGATCTTTCTGAACGTCGGTATTATCGGCGGGGCCTTTCTCATCTCCCCCCACCTGAGAGAACCCATTGTAGGCGTGGCCATCGGGGTTTTGATCGGAGGGGTGCTGCAGGTGGCGCTCCAGATCCCTGTGGTTATTAAATCGGGGATGAGATTGACTCCTTACTGGTTTCCCGGTCATCCGGCGGTGAATCGGATCGGACGACTCATGCTCCCGGCGGTCTTCGGATCGGCCGTATACCAGTTCAACCAGTTTATGGGAACCCTTCTCGCCACGTTTCTGCCCGAGGGGAGTGTCTCCTGGCTCTACTACGCGGACCGGGTGGTCCAGTTTCCACTGGGGGTCTTTGCCATCGCCATCAGCACAGCGGCCTTGCCTTCCCTCTCCGGTCATGCTGCCCGGAGAGACCTTCATGAGTTTAACGAGACGCTCGCGCATGCCCTCGGCCTGGTTTTTTTCATCACGCTGCCTGCGATGACAGGGCTTATTGTCCTCGGAAAGCCCATCGTCTACGTCCTTTTCCAAAGGGGAGCCTTCACTCATCAGTCCATGCTGATGACCTGCCAGGCACTTTTCTATTACACGCTTGGACTCTGGGCGTTTTCCGGCATCAGGATCCTGGTATCCGGCTTTTATGCCCTTCAGGATACGAAGACCCCCGTTAAGGTGGCCACCGTGGCCCTGGTGGTTAATGTGGGAGTGAGCCTGGCCCTGATGGGACCCTTGAGGCACGGCGGCCTTGCCCTTGCTCTCTCTATTGCCTCAAGCGTCCAGTTCGGCCTCCTCGCCTTTCTCCTCGTCAAACGGCTTCCGAACCTCGCCGTCAGACCGATAATAGTGTCTGCTGCAAGGGGTGTCTTGGCGTCGTTGATCATGGCGGGAGTCGTGTTCTACGCCGAGGAATGGTGGCTGACCTTTGCTCCCTCATTGGGCCTTTGGCACAACGTCTCGAGTTTGACAGGGCTCGTCCTGCTGGGAGCC
>Ga0315540_10000347_pt1 | contig 25898 bp, 34 predicted proteins | sample SalMarSW160110MG_FD_203677 | JGI IMG/M metagenome (GOLD analysis project Ga0315540, IMG submission 203677) | Salt marsh sediment microbial communities from the Plum Island Ecosystem LTER, Massachusetts, United States - Salt Marsh Sediment SW1601-10 ...
CTTAATCTTATTGAGTCCATTTCTCGTTTGATATAATCTTCCTTGCTTTCTCCCTCTTTGGCATTCGCTTTGTAAAGTTCGTCTGTTTTTGATCTGAGATCATCAAACGTTAAAAATCGGATCTTATGCGGGGACTTCTTGATGGTTGGTTTTTGTTCCCCGAGACTTTCCTGCAATAATGGTCGATATGATCCTGGATCTCCCGATGCACCTAATTGTGATTTGGCAAGATAATAAGATTTCAATAATCTCATATCTTCAATCCTCAAACCATCACCCGATTGTGAATGAACAAAAGCGTTATTGGTGAACGAAAATTCTTCATCTCTTTCCCCCATATCACCCGAAGCCATGAAGATCATGTCATTTATCTTCCGAAAATTTCTTATCAAGAAATCATCCAGCGTTTCTCCTGGTCTGCCATATTCGTCAAATAGTTCATCGGCTCTATATTTTAGATCCTGAATTGTGAAATAACCATCTGGCAATGAACTATCATATCCAATGTCTGCCTCTTCCATTCCGTCGTAGTCCAGATAATAACCGGTGATCATACTTTTGACCAGATTACCGGTATTCTTTCTTACCTGGATGGCTCTGTCATCATATAAACTGACCATGCCCGGATCTTTCTTATTAGTAATTTCAAGCAACGGAATATTATTCTGTTTCATCCATTCTTTAATTGGAGGGATGGCTTTGGGATCGGCCGCTCTCGCTGTAAATATTTTTACCTTTTTGCCTTGAGATAAAAGCTTTTCAATCCTTTCTTTTGTTTTTGTCACGGGTTCTCCTATGTGATCTTTCCCCTGCCAGCCATCGTCTTTTGCTAAAGTTCCGTCCAAATCGAATCCATGCCAATGTTCATGCTCTGATTCTTTTTGCGGGATTTGTTTTCCCCATGAATTGGCTAGAACTTTTTTGAAGTCGCCAATTGAATAGGTTGAAACGGGTCCTAAAAACCGGTTCGAGTCATATTGTTTGAGGTATGCTTTAATCGCGTCATCTTTGGAATCAAATCCCAGCATGACCTTATCTTCGTCATAATGCTGTGGGCAATCGCATTCGGTATGGTGTTTTTTACAATCCGGACAGATCCCGTTTGGCCATTTACCAGAATGCTCTATTTTCTTTTGATGGACAACATAAACGGGATCGGTATCTTTCGGGGTTCTTCCTCTTTTTGGTTGTCTTTTTACATAGGCATCAACCCCTTCCCCATCCATAGCTTTTGTATTTCTGATATAGCCATAATCAACGTGCATCTTTGTTTCCCACTTATGACCGTCTTTATCCTGCCCTCTTCTAACAGATCCAGCTTTATTCTCTATTGAAATTGGCAATCCAGCAAATGTGTATCGGGCTTGAAGCTTGAAAGTCTTTTTCTTAGTTTTGATCGATTTGTGCATTGGTTGAAATGCAGGATATTTGACAAGGATCTTTGGGAAGCGATTCATGGCTATTTTGGGGATTAAAGTCAAAGGAAAACGTAATTTACTCTATCGTCACACAATATAGTGCAATAGCCAAAGACCTGTTATTTATTTTGTTGACTATAAATTATAGTTTCATTATATTGTAAGCATTATCTTTAAAAACTTAAAAGGAGACGCATTGTGAATACTAAAATCAATCATATCAATCCTGAAAATAGCAAACAGGCTTTCTATCATTATGATCTGAGAGAAAGAGATAAATTTGGAATAAATGAGCACCCACAAACCGATATTAAAATGCTATCACAATCGGTAGGATTTAAGATATTGGATTGTATACCACAGAGTTTAGGAGATAGATGGGATATTTGGATACAGTTCCCAGAAAATGAACCTGAATTGCCAGATTATTTCTGTAAATCAGACTGGGAACCGATTGGTCAAATATAGGAGACGAAGATGAAGTTAGACGTTACGGAACAACAGTTAAAAATAATCGATGTGATTATAGGTAGTATCGATTATAAAAATATGATGGTTTTTGGAAAAGAACTTGTACCGATGGAATTTTATATCGCCTGTCGTATTCCCGGAATTAAAAATATTCAGATGTTCGGAAGGATCGTACAAATCAGAAAAAAGGCTGGAGCATTTGGATCTGATCTGATCTTTTTCAGAATGCTTGACGGATCTTTGACTACTTGGGAAAACCAATCTTTCATCGGCCTCAATAATTATCAAAAAATGTTGGCAGACAGGATAATTACCAAGGAACTATTGGAATTGGATGAATATGAGCCAGTTTCTTATACTATCGGCGGAAAGCATGAGAGAGTAGGAAGAATCATTGATCCAGAAAATAACTACCGAGATCTGGATGAGTCCCCGAGAATGAAAATTACCGTTACAAAAGCGGATGGGTCTAAAGAAATAACTATCTGTTAGCTTTGAGGAGATTACTGAATGAGGAAGTACCAGATATGGAAATCTGACAATCATTATGGGATTTCAGAATTTGGAAAGCGAAAAGTTGAATTCGCGACATTAAAAGATTTCTCTATCAAATTTGATAAGATCGATATTATTGAAACGGAAAATGCGGAGAAGCCCACTTTCAAAGAATTTTTGAAGCCGATCTATATCTCGCATGGAGTTCACCCGATTTATAATTTCAAAGGTGAGCAATGTGAACAGATAGTCAATGTCCCTACCAGAATACTTACTTCACAAGAAATACTCGATTATCTGAATGCTTATACTATCCTGCCTCAAGAAACCCCTCCCTGGGAAGAAATCATTTATAAACTAAGCTGCTATTCCGAAGTTTTGACTGACGAATATTACGATCGATTCAGAAGACCATTTAAAGGAAGTATTTCTGATCTAGCAGCAATGTTTCTGAACTCAGATGATGATGAAGATGAGCATTATTTCGTATCTGCCCCCAAATCGTTTGAGGAAAGAAAAGGGTCAATCTTCCACCTTCCTAAGCCAAATAGGGCACATCGGCGCTGGATAATTCTCTCTGAATTCTATGACTTTAAAAAGAATGCATGGATAAGTGCTGATCAAATAACTAAACGAAATAAGGATCGGATTCCTTTAATTGATAAAGCAAAAAAGATCACGGCGGCAACAATTGAAAAAGCAAAACAAGATTACTTTGCTTCCGGAGGTACAATTACAAAGATAGACACCTCTTTAGATTGGATGAAATTGGAAATTCATGAATTGGCAAATTTGATTCCGCACCCTTCCAAAGAACAACGAGAATCCCTAAAAGAAGACATTAGATTGAATGGTTGTCTTGAAGCGATTATTCTTTATGAAGGTAAGATTTTAGATGGAAGAACAAGACAAGGAATTTGTATTGAACTCGGAATCAAACCGAAATACAAACAATATGAATTCAAGATTTCACCTCGCGCATTTGTCATGGCAATGGGTGTTTATCGTAGGCATCTAAACAGCTCCCAAATTGCTGCAATCGGAGTCAAAGAATTGCTTCCCGAATATGAGGCAGAAGCCCATCAACGCATGCAAGAGAATGCAAAGAGGTTAAATGGAAACACGAATGTGGTACAAATGCCACCTTCGACAAACGGAAAGTCTAGTGAACTTGTGGCAAAATGTTTGAACATAAGCGCAAAGTACATTCGAGATGCAAAAAAGATAAGTCTTGAACATCCGGAATTCTTCCAAAGAATATTGGATGGAGACCTGACGATTACAGGAGCGAAATCACAAATTACAAAATTGGGGAAGATAAGAAAGTCTCCCAAAACGAAATCTGGTAAGTTTGAAAAGTACTATAAGGCAATGCTTGATCTCGTCCATTCGAAATTGAATCAAAAACTACTCCCATCCTCCCTCTCTCAAGAAATAGATTCAGCTCTAATGTCGCTCTTATCTATTTATCTTTCATTCAATAAACGAAACGAAAAGAAGCTGCTTAAACAGTTAGAACAGTTAAAAATTGAATATCCAAACGCCTTTTCCGAGAAGAATGAACCACATCTTAAATTATTGAGAATGTGATGGAAGATTTATCTAATTTGGTCAATTGGGTAGCAACTAAATATTCATGTAGATATAGTGGAGAAATCGTAAAGAATAATGGTTTCGGATATGTTATTAGGGTCAAAGCTCATAAGGGGAAAACGACCGTCTCTTATAAAAGGATAATTGATTTGTATTTTATAAGAGAAAATTATAACTATTTCAATAATGTCTATTTTGATTTGGAGGAATGGTTTAAATTTTATTTCATTAGGAAGAATGATTTTACTGTTTATAGCCAATTCGACAAAAGGATTTCTAGGGATCCATATCAATTCAAATAATGATGCTCTACCTTGATCGCGAATGATTTTCCCAAATCCGTTGACTGTCCTTTTACCTGTCCGATCGCTGATTTAAGATTTGTGATTTCTGGATTTTCCTGCAATCCTTGATCTTGCTGATCGGTGACGGGTTGACCTTGACCTTGGTCCTGTCCTTGTTGTTCTTGAGATGCAGCTTGCTCTTGCATTTGTTTCTGCATATCAAGATCCATTTGTTTTGTAATTAGTTGGACTCTACCCTGATCAGTTATTCCTGGAAGATAAGCGAATTTTCCATATGTTTTAAGCTCATCCCGGAATTCTTTGGGAGCTTCATTCCACCATTCTTCTTCCAGGTTATCTTCCATACGTGTTTCGTGAAGTGACTTGTAACTCATTTTCTCTTTTTTGAGCTTAACGTCATCTTCTGTTTCCGAAACATCATGGACGAATTCCATTCTAAAATCTGGCGACCAGGGGGCGATTAAAGCCTCAGTCAAGCAATGCGCAATATATCTGGTATCGCTCCTAATTCCGGTTGCAAGTTGGGCTTCCATCCTCTTTTCGTGTGCCCCTGAACCTCCCAATCCTCCAGATTTGCCATCTTCTAGATTAAGAATCGTATAATCCAACCCATAAGCCGCACATTTCAATTTTGCATAGAGTATGAACATCTCCTTGAATTGCATTTCCTTCGGCTTATCTTTCAGCTTTGTCAGCTTGATATCTTTGTCCGGATCATTGACGTATTGAACGAGTAGATTTGAGAACCGATCGGCTCCTTCATCATTCATACGTTCATGCAATTGCTGTTTCTGTCTTTTATCAGCACCGGCTTTTGAAATGGCGAGCACGGCTTCTGGCATTCTGGAATCAAATATCTCATGGTTATAGCCGGTCATTTTGAAAATAACTTCTCCGAATGCAAAAGATCTTTCAAATGCGGATCCAGATGACCAACCCCATGTATTTAATTGTGGGCTAGGGTTCCCGATAAAAACTGATATATCATATTCGGTATATCCGGTAGCAATCTGTTTATCCGGCATTTGCTGAACCCATTGGATTATGCCAGTAGTTAGTCTCTCAACCTCCGTTTGTACACTGATAGCCTTTCCCTTGTTAACCAACTGTTGGGCAATGTCCTTTGCCTGTATTTCATATCCAATCAGATTTCTGGCTGTTTGTTGTGTTTCAATTGCTACTGATTTTGCCTGTTCATATGGAGACCTTCCGCTATATCCGGAAGCTCCCGCCATAGAATGCAATACCCATGTCGTAGGCTTAATTGTGGCTGCATCTGGTATCAAATAACTGGCTGGAAGATTACCATATTGTTTCTGATTGACATGCTTTATCTTTTCAATGGGTATCCTATCGAATAGCATTTTACTTTCGAGCATGGCAATCCCCGCATCATGAAATCCCCCCGGGTGCCTCTGCTTGTTTGCATTTTGAATCAATAATTCGAACCAGCGACACTTCTGTTTGTCTTTGGGAGATTCTTTATAGTTTGGTGACCCATGAAGCTTATGAACAACTCGCCATCCTACTTTATTCGGATCGTCCGCAACACAATCCGCGACTGCATGAAATTGTTCGAACTTCTTTTGGAAAATCAGCTGGTCGATCGGAGAGCAGATTTGGTAATATTGTCTAAGGAAATTGAGGTCCCTGCCATAGAGCTGTTCCAAAACATTATAGGATACTGAGCTGGGACTCATTTGATGATAGATATCGAATGCCGCCGAATACTGCATCGTATCTTCCATCTTTTTCAGGATCACATCCTGAACCGCTTCAATATCAGATAATCTTTCAGCGACGGGATCAGGCTTGGACTTTGAACGTAAAATAGGAAGTGCTTTCGCCAAAGCCGGTAAAAGCTCATTTTTAAATGTATCTTTGGTCTTTGGAAATTTATCGAACATTGTCCTGCCAGGTTATTTCACATCGAAAAGCCGCTTTATCAAATTCATCACCGTCTATATACAAACCGTTTTCTTTATTATTAATTCCTTTTTTCACAGCATATTCGGCGGCTCCTGAATTTTTGCTTAGTACCAAGTAATCATCGCTATCTTCTTTACTGACATCTTTCGTCCATTCCGGGATATTGGGATATTCTTTGACATTCCTTGCTGCCAAAATATGATTCCGGCTCAATGTCCATCCATTAAGCGATAATAGATCTCCGCCATATTTACCATATTTTTCTTGGCAAATCTCTTGGGCTTTGCTGGCTTTTAAGCCAATGATGAAATTTCCATATGCGGGATCGTCCTTTTTTAATGTATCGTCATGATCCTGTGTTGAATATGGATTTTCCATGATCGCATGATTCCGATTATCTTTCTTATCGTAACCGACATAGGCAAAGTTATTCAGTCCGTTATCATCTAAATATTTATGAACACCTCTCGCGATACGTGTCTGTTCCAATAAAGCATCTTTTCCCATTGGCCATAATGATGAAATAGCAAGCCCATAATCACCATTTGTGACTGCAGCTCCGGCCATTGCCAGACGTTCGATGTTCTTAACCGATAGATAACCGGTGAAGAGCATTAAAGCCAATTGAATCAGAATCGTTGTCATAATGGTTTTAGGAGCGCGTTTAATCGCAGATATGATTAGACTTGACTGGCTTTCTTGATATGCGACATGCTCTCTTGGAGCCGGAGTAATTGTATCGAATCCGAATTCTTCAGATTTTGACCCGAAGTTTATTTCCTGAGAATCATCATCAACATATAGTTTCTTGAATAGCAGAAACAATCCTATTGCTATCGGGATGATTATAAGAAAAAGATAAAAGAATAACCGTCCCATTTTAACTCCATTGCAATAAGGGTTTCGTAACGTTTGACCATGATTTTGAACGTTTGACGGATTTGACGCATGCATCCAGATCATTCTGATGAATTGAATTAACTGTTACCCCGAATGTCTGACCAAATTCGATTCGGAGATAATTCACCTTTTCAGGATGATCCATCATATATTTTTTGGTATCCAGGTATTCGACCAGATGATTTTTTTCTTTGTTCAAGAAAGCCGCCTGCGAAGGATTAATCCCCTCTAAATCCTTCTCCGATTCTTGATAGGTAACTTCTGATCCGATACTAATTAGCTTAATATCTTTGTTGTATTGTCCAATCGGTAAATCGAACGATCTCCGAGCAGGTCCTAATGAGATCCCGAAATCCTTTTCTATTTTTCTTGATTGGAAATAAATTGGATCCAGGGCCGTGTTAAGAATCACGTCAATGATTTTAGCATTGGGAGTTTCCCCGCGAGAATAAACTCTCGTTTGCCGATCATCCAGGAACATTGGTTGATAAACCTCTGTTTCCAAATCCTTCATTCGCAATGGTTCGTTCGTGAATTCCTGAAGGAATAATTCTCCGATAATCTTTTCAGCTTGCCTGATAGAAAAACCGGGATTGGGAGCTTTGCGCAATCTTTTTGGCTTCAATCCATTCGCCAGTTGTTTCCCCTTTTTTGCTATCTCACCTATACTTGTCGGAGAAAAAACCTTGCATAGTTCATTGCGGTACCAATTCGAAAGGAAATTGAGATCCCCCTTGCCCTTCGTCTTTTTCCCGAGTGCAATATAAAACCCGATAATCATTCCGATCCCGGAAAAAGAAAAGATATCGTAAAATTCGAATAAAAGTTTCTGTTGGTTCGGACTGGTAAGATTCTCATCGGCATTATGCTTCGCTTGGATGGCCATAGCTATTTCAATGATTGCCATTCCCCTTGAATATCCGACATCATCCGCCGTCATGATGGTTTTTCCATCAAGCCCGGAAGGTTTTAAAGGAGAGGATTCAGTCACTTCTGATTTCAACCGAGCCAGGCGCTCTTTACGCTTTTTTGTTTGCTCAACAGCATGCGATTTCCAATCCTTTGGCCGTATTGTTCCCGAAAATAGCGTTTTAATAACGCTCTGTTTCTCTTCGGCAGGGATTGTCTCTGGATTTAAAACAACCGGATCTGGCTGTTTGGAAACGATCGTTTCTACTTTTTCACTGATCTGATATATTCTCAATAAAACACGACGTTTAGGATGTAGAACCTTATCGTTAATCCGCTTATGGATCGATACTTTTGGCCCGTTTTTCCCTTTTTTTGCAATCAAGACAGCATTTTCGAACCCTTCCGGACTAATAATTCGAACGAAGATTTCCTTTGTCTTATCCCAGTGATCAAGTACTAAATCAACGTCTCTGTTGACGACAGAAGGGATATCATAAATTCTTTCTGCGAGTATTTTTTCCATTTTCATTCTCTTAGAAAATTGTTAGTCTTATATATGCTTATCTTGATTGATTTGAAATGGTTTTTCAAAGGGCAATGATTTTTCTTAAAATAGTGCTTGACACATTATAAAGTATTAAAGTATTATAAATATAACAAGTCAGCAATAAACTTAAACAGGGAGAAAACAATGACTCAATTAAATATAAAATGGCAGAATGGGGACACGACAATCGTATTTTCGTGCTCCATAGATCGCTGCATCCAGGCAGCATACCGCGAATCAATTAAACGCGGTATATTATATGATATCATTGACATTATTCAACTATAACCAAGCAGCCGGGGAAACCCGGCACAACAAAGGATAAAATGGGACTGAGACAGGCATTTGACGAAATGGTAGAGTATGGCGTTCCTGGTGAAAAATGGGAAGGATCAGAAGACCAAAAAAAACAGGAAGCCAGGAAAAACATGCTGTCTTCCTTACCCGCCCTGGAAGTAGTAATGGGACATGGTGTTTTTGACATTATTGTAGACCCTGAAAAGATGGCAGTTGTTGATGAAAACGGAAACATCGAGGTCCGCTTAGAAAAATGTGACAGTCTTGAAAATGTTATTGAGAAGTATTCCAAATATCAACGCGAATGCGCTGAAGAATTTGGAACATTTGAATTTATCAAGGTCCGCGAAAAAAGTATTGTAAGATAAATAAAATGGCGGTCAGCATTGCCGCGGGGCAGGCCAAAAGCCTGATGCAATGCTGATAATTAGCTGAGTCCAGATCAGGCGATTAACTGATTTGGATAGAAGAGCCTGATCATAATCGTGATCATGTATTGTCAGCATCGGGTTCAACTCCCGTGACCGTCAACCAGCCCGGACAAGTTCCTGGCATTAACCAACTCAAACAGGAGAACAAATGCATATCGAATTTAGTCAGGTATATAGAGATAAGAATAAAGCGAATGCAGTCAATTTAAGACGGGCTCCTGTTCAGACTATTGAATGTGAAGTTATAAAAGAGACATATGATCCTATTTGGAACGTTACAGACTGCAGGATCAAGCTTCTCGAAGACAAGTGCGGATTTAAGGCGGGACACGAAATGACCGTCAGAAAAGAAAAGATTTTTAATTAACAAGCCAGCCGGTGAAACCTGGCTATTATCAGAGCATTTAAGGAATGTTGTGATCATCATTGGCCATAAGTAAAGCTTAAACGGGGGTAATATGGTACGTTATTCCAATGGAAAATACTTAACAGATAGAAATGCAAAGGGGTCTGTCTGTAAGCATTGCAGCAGTGAGATCTTTTTTTATAAATCAAAAAAGGGGAAATGGATTGTTTTAGAGCCATTGGGATGCGGGGATGATTATGAGCAAGTTTTAACATATCATAAATGTAACACCCGGAGCAATCCTGTAGTAGCCCTACAGCAGTAGTTCAATTGGCAATTGAAAGAACACTCCTTATTGGCCCGTCAATCCGGTAAATTTTAAGAAGGGAGCAAAGATTATGATAATCAGCCAAAAAAAGACATGCGATGGTTGTAAAGTATTGGATGACGGAATAGGTCATTTTATGAATTGTGGACTTGGATACAACAATCGCGGAAGGTATGACCACGCAATTAGCATGCATCTAATCGAACCACAGGAACCATGCCCAAAACCAAGAACATATGCGGAGCGATACGAAGCTGAAGAGAAATATAGAAAGCAAGATCTACCTATTCGAACCGCAGCGGGGATAGATATTAATAACCGTCTTTAGTCGGAATCAAAGTAGACTTAAATTCTACAATGGTTTCAGATAATAAATTAACAGGTAGTAATTTACCCGATAGCCTCCCGTTTTTTCCTGGCTTCTTCGAGATCAAGAATGATTCGTTTCGGTTTTGACGCTTCTATAGAATCTGAGATATTGTCCAACATTTCGAGGAAAGCTGCAAAATCATGATGCTCTTTACTGACTGCATCTCCTATTATATTTTTGTGGATCTCTTCTGGAGGATGCTTTGAAAAGTCAAATAAAGTATACATGAAGCACCCGGATCTTCGGTTGACGTCCCAGTTCTTATAAACGAATCCGGTTGTTGCCGGAGTATATTTCGTTAGGATATTCCAAATATCAATCAAGGTTGGCGTTCGATATCCATCGAATCCATAAGGTCCTTCCCCCAGCAGCCATGACATTTCCTTCAGGAATTCCTTATTTGTTTCTTTATGGATAAATTGGATATACCCCGGGTCGAATTCGTCATCTTCGCCTTTATTTTGTATATTGCTATATGAAACGATCAGCCATGGTTTCTGTGTTTTGATAATGGGCTGTCTCTTTCTCCCAAGCATTAATCATCCTCTTTTTTGATTGTACCTTCCTCTCGATTTCCCTCAACCCCGACAAATGAATATCCGCTATTTTTCATTCCAAACCGCTGTTTCATTTCTCGGAGCAATAAGGAAAACATAATCTCAATCACTTCTGTCTTCATTCCGGTTCGATATATGAGCGCGGTTATCTTCTCAGATAATTTTTCAAGTACCGTCGATCTGTAATAATCATATGGACCTATGAACATAGAGAGTATTGGATTCCTTTCTACATCATGGACAGCCAATATCTTTTTACCGAATGTTTCACGATCGCATTTAAATGACCCATCATGTTCAACGATTTCCTTAATAATCCCTTCCAGGCAGTCAAATGCCGTTTGGTCACCAGGTTTGCGCTCTTTATATTTTATCTTTATATCGGATTCAACTTGCTGAGAAAGCCTTATGATTGCTTCTCGGTAGCTTTCTTTAGCGGGATACCAGATAGTTGAGAGTTTGCTTTTGTCCATTCTTCTATGATTATGTTTCTAAATTGGGTGAAACTTCCTGGCCATCCATAGACCTCGATTGGATGTATATAGTTTCCATCTTGAATTAATCCTCGCTTTTCCGCATCCGATTTGATGACATCTGGATCCAATGATTGCGGATAATAAACGTAAAGCGGTTTCATACCATCGATACAGTCTGCAATGATTTTTTCATCTATTTCATCATATTTCTTGATGAAATAATCACGGCCCTCAATTGTCTTTTCTTCAAATCGAATCGGTTTTAATGATAAATCGGTTGGGAACATTACCATGCTAATTCCCTTAATCGCAGCCTTAGTTATAACCATGAACTTACCCTGCTGTTCTTTTTCCCTTATTATCCCTTCCGGTATGAAATAATATTCCCAAGCCTTATCGATCGAATCGATATCAATATTCATGGTTACAGCAAGTTCACCTTTTGAGACAGAGCCAAATTTTACTTCACCGATTTCAATTCCTTTCCTATTTATTACTTTCAAACGAGGGATAGCATTATTTATTTGATCGGCAAAGGTTCTGAGCACGTTCTTTGTATATTTTGAACCAAGCTGATCCGGTAGAGTCGTTGCTATTATTGTTTTTATCTCTTTTATCATTTGATTGATGGATTATTGGTCGGCTTTATTATAGGGTATGGTTTCCTTCGAAATATTGTTTCTCAAAATCTTCTTGATGATTTGGTGACCTCGGAACGAATGAAAAACAGGCATAATCAGACAGTATATCTTGGGTTATATGCCGTTGTATCTCGTTTCCTGGTGCTCCCGGTTCTCTTCTTAACCATTGCTCAACTTCAATACCGTCTTTTCGGGCATATTCAACTAATTCCTGAATGAACTCTCGATCATTAATCGGTGGTACCGATACTTTATCACAAGATAATTGGATAAGTTTCTTATTTATATTATCAACTTCAAAAAGTATGGTCTCTCCATGAAACCATGCTCTTATTCGTTTTCTTTTCGGTTTCATGAATTCTTTTGGATCTACTGGAAACCAATCATTATATTCATTTATCCATTCTTGTTTGATTGGTTTATCAGCTTCAACATATCGGACGATGGCTTTCCCGACATCATCATGCCTCCTTATTTCTGATTCTTTTTTGTTCTCTTCCTCCCAAATATTTCTAGGAAGGATTCCGATTGGAGGTTTATCATTCCACTTTTCTCCAAGTTCCTTCCTCATGCGATTTGAATGTTTTTTCTTATCCTCATCGCTCATTTTTTCTTGGTTTATTGTTAAAATTTCTTCTACCCTTTCTTCATTCATCGCAGGCATTTTTATTGACCGGAATATCTCAGAAGCCCCATTTATCATTTTTTCATCAATAATGGATCTTATAAGATCATCGATAGCATTATATCTTTTGTCATTACTAAAAAATTCTTGAAGATATCTAAGGTCCCTTAATAATTGTTCTTCTTTCATAGTATCGTCTCCCCTTTAGTTGAAGATTAAGCTTCTAACAACGTTTTGGATGCAGTTTCCAACGTACCCTTAACGAATTTTCTGAAGAACTTAAACTTTGTAAGATAAAACATTGTTCTGGTAACCTCGATAAGATTGAAGCAGGTCATTTTCTCTTTAACAAGTTTAACCTGATCATCCGGAAGTCTCATTCTCAGAATGTTGCCATCGTCAAAACTAACTAGATATTTCAATTCGTCTCCTTTTGAGATTTGTAAATCAGATATAGAATAATCAAAATAGCATTATTCAGAGGGATCCCATTATTAACTGAAAATTCTATCATGAGATCTGCTATTGCTGAAGATGGATCAAAGTTCACGTTTGTCTTCAACGTTTCTTTCTCTCCGCTCTTTTGTCCGGTCATCCAAATATTTCATTGCTAGGTTTAGATGGTATAAAGACTCAGCGTTTTCCATACAAGCAAAATTCCCTGCCTGGAAACATTCAAGCCGGTGGATAGCAATTGCAATCAGATCTTCTATTTGGCAACCATTAACCCCGTTTTCCTGGATTGGCCCTTTTTGGAACCTTATTTTAATGGATTCACTTCCAATATTAAGAGGGGTTCCTTCTCGATGAATTAAATTGATCAGATATTCATGATGTGCACCGCCTGGTCCTGGTTCATCAATGGCATAAACTTCTGTTGCTTGATTAACTTCTGAAGTTTTTATCTTAATCATTTCATTCTCCTTGAAATAAATCCATATTAGACATTCTGATAAAAGATAACATTAACCAGCAATAAACAAAAGGCTCAATATCAATTAATTCTTCATTACTTGTTATTCCGAATGCTTGTTTTGATTTGTCGGTTGCCAAGGTAAAATAGCCGTTTTCTTGAGCTGTCCGCATAGATTCAAAGCAAAGCTTATCCATTGCCGCATTCATTTCCCAGCCGTTCCCAATTGAATTGAACAGTTCCTTCCCATATTTCGATCGTCTGGAAGTCGGAAAGAAAAAGACATTATCCAGAGAGAGCATGCTATCGACTTCTTTTCTGAGAACATCAAAAACTATCCTGCCAGGTCCATTTGTTCTATTACAGACAACCACCTGATTTGATAATTCATGAGTAGAATAGATTTGTATTAGGTCGATTAGCAATGAAATGAACGTGTTTTCTGATATTTCATCCGAATTGAAACTTAGGATCTCGCGAGAGGGAATATTGAGGTCATTGATGCTTTTATCATCTTCATGATTGGATAACCAGCCATCGTGATATTCTATAATGACAAAGCACCGTTTTGAATCATTTACGATTGCGAAGATATAGTTCCGTCCTTTTCTTGGTAAGGGATTCCCGCCATATTTAAACTTGTGTTTTACCCAAAGGCGAAATAACTCGGGATGCTCTTTTCTTAGGGTTCTATGATGCATCCCTTATTTCTCTCACATTTTTTACCGCTTGTTTTGCTTCTGATTGAATATTTTCATATACCATTTCCAAAGTCTCTTCATACCCAAGACCATATTCTTTCTCCGAATTTCTTCTGAGCTGATCCGGAGTTTGGTATCCCTTATGGATCTTAATCAAGGAGTTCCGCATGCGATTGAACTGCTCAATCTGTTTCTTTGTCATCCGCATCCTTTCTTATATCCTTGACCAATCTTACAAAATTGCTGATGTCATTTTCACATTCGATAAAGGCATTCCTGATTCGCCTTTCGATATTTTCTCTCAACATATGGCAATGGAAACTAATATTGTCTTCTTTATCGCTTAACCTTTCATTAGATTCCATCTGCGATAATTCAGTCATTTTTATGTGTAAATGAATGAATTGATCATTAAGACTGAGGTTGCTCATTCTCTCCTTTTTCAGATTGCTCTTTATGAAGTTTCAAGGCTTGGTTAATAATTGTTGTTTCGGAGATATGCTTTTCTTGCGCAGTTTTCTTGAGGTATTCAAACAGATCGGCGTGTATCCATTTGGGGGATATTTTGAGGTCCCCGTTGGTATTTGTTTTCGGCATCTTAACCAACATATGATTCTATATCTTCGCCATCAATCTCAATTGAATGGTCTTCAGTTGTAAATTTACGGTTGTTTCTGAGAACATCTGATGTTAATTCGATTGCTTCGGCGACATACTTTCTTGCCTGCTTATATGTCGTTACCCCTTCATGGGGAATTACTTCAAATACATGTTTTTTGATCACTTTCTCAATTACTTCTACTTTTATCTTTTCCATAGTTTTATATTGTTTACTCATTAATTGGATGTTCCTCTTTCTTCCGGAATATTATTCAACAATACTAACCAAGGCACATAATACTTTCCAATTAAATGTAAGCAATTGGGGAGATGCCTTAAGACATGATCGCGACCACCGAATGCCGCCTACTGACCTGTACACTGTCCTAACCTCCGACACTGATCATTGCCCTATTATATGCCTCAGTTACTATTATCGAATGATAGGTAGTCAGGGACTTGAACCCCGGTACTCTTCCTTATGAGGGAAGCGCTTGCAACCAACTCAGCTAACTACCCAGCTTTGTTTTGGGGTGGACGACGGAATTTGAATCCGCGACCTTCTGAGTCACAATCAGATGTTCTACCAACTGAACTACGTCCACAATACAATCATCATTCATTGTTGATAACTCTATTGTGGCTTCATCGGTAAGAATCGAACTTACGACAACCCGGTTAACAGCCGGTCTCTCTACCGCTGAGCTACGATGCATATTGGCAGTCCTGACGGGTTTTGATCCCGCTACCTCCAACTTGACAGGCTGGCGCTCTCCCGATTGAGCTACAGGACTAAAATACTCGGTATGGGATTCGAACCCATGATTACCACCGTGAAAGGATGGTGACTTGACCGCTTGTCCAACCGAGCATTTATTTGGACCTTGGATATTTTTTTCTTAAAGTCTCAACATCCTCATGACTTATATGAACAATAACCTTCTTTCCAGATTTGAATTCAATATCCAGAATATTGTCGAATGTTGACATTTCCATTTTTTTGATAACATCCCCGATTTCTGGAATATTTTCATTTCCTATTAACCATGCCATAATGATCCTTTAAAATGGTGGCGGGAAGGGGAATTGAACCCCTCTAAACTAGGTTATGGGCCTAGCGAACAACCACTGTTCCATCCCGCTTTATCCGGTAATTACCCCCAAAACAGCACTTTCGGGAAGGACCAAATAGGTTTCTCCTTCATGCTTGATCTCTTTCCATCCGGTTTTACCAAAGAGAATGGTGTCACCTTCTTTTACTTCCAGGGGAGTGAGTGACCCATCTTTATTCCGATATCCCTTTCCGGTTGTCAGGACAACGGCTTCTTTCGTCCGATCGCGATATTTTTCGGGTATGAATAATCCGTTTTTCTCGGCTTCCGGTTCTTTCCGAACGGCGAGAATATTGTCATACAATACTTTCAGTTTCAAGATTTACCTCCTAATCTTTTTAATCTGGCGTTCATGTTTCCAGCAATTTGAATGGCATCACTTCGTGAAAATCCTGCATCCTCGATTCTCTTGATAGCCCTCAAATGTATATCAACGGCATAGTCTTGCAACCTCTCAATTTGAGGTTTTATTTCAGGAAGAATTCCGTTCACTGCTTCGACCACTTGTGCAATCATCGGTTTGATCTCTTCCTGGCTCTCGGTGATAAAATTTGCTATTTCAAGAAATTCATTTGTTTTCAATTCGTCTCCTTTATGGAATTATTTAATGGAGGAAAAACAGGGATTCGAACCCTGGGAGCTTTTTATACTCGTCTGCTTTCAAAACAGATGCTTTAAACCACTCAGCCATTTTTCCTTTGAATGATCGAGAAAGAAGGACTCGAACCTTAAACTCTTCATCCCAAATGAAGCGTGTTTCCAATTATCACCACTTTCTCGACTATTGTTTACTTCTGCAATGACCCAGTTTGGAAGGGGATAGGTCCATAATTATTCGTCGGAACATATTTCCCATCCCAATGTTCTGCTTTAATCTTTTCTATTTCGAGTTTGAGCAATTGGATCTGAACATCGAGATTTGACTTTATGGCCTCATTGTATTTCTTGATGCCCTGCCCCTCAAGCTCTTTTGCCTGCGCCAGCAATAAAGCAGATGCTTTTTCTCCTTCTGCTCTGGTGACGGTAGCTTCTTTTTCCGCGATCGCCTCTTTTACCTTCTTTTGCGCAGTTTGTTCTGTAATCAGTAATTCCTGCTGTGCCTGCTTAACCTCTTGAGCACGTTTCATCGTGGTGGCAATCTGGGCATCGAATTCGTCAGACCAATCATAATTAGTAATCTTTAACTCGGTGAGCCGGATTGGATATGGAGCTATTTTCATATTGACGGCGTCATTCACCTTTTTGGCAATTTCATCCTGATTTGTCGGCAAAGAAAAAATATCGTATTCCCCGATGACTGCCTTGAATGATTCCATCACAATACTGTTGAGGATTTCTTTGATCTTTTCGGCCCCATAATTGGAATACATCTTCACCAGATCGTTTTCCTTATAAGCATAGAACATCGATATCTTTGAACCGATTGTCTGGTTATCCTTGGTTATTGCTCCATTTGGGCCAACCTCTACTGATGTTTCAACCAACATTGGCCGCACGGTATATTCGCGGATAGTTTGGATAAACGGTATTTTGAAAGCGATACCCGGGCTTATTACTTTTTCGCTCACAGATCCGAAGGTGAATAATAACCCACGATCGCCTTCACTGACGATTGTGAATGATGACATCAAAACCACAAATGCGATGAAGATTGCTACACCATATTTTATGGCTCTTTTATATTCTGTAAACATCCGTCTCCTTTATTAATTTAAGTTAATTTAATTTGGGAAATGTTTTTATTCCATGACTTACCAGCCATGTACAAACCATCGGAATTAATTAACCCTTAAACTACTCATGGGTTTTATCAAGTTTTAAGCTTTCAAAGTATTAGTTTTAAACGTATCAAAGTTAATGTTTATGAGCTAAGACCTAAGCTTTAATCTCTAAGCTTTAATGCAGATTCGAACTGCAATACCTTTCGGTATTTTACCAATGGTATCCCATACCGGAATTGAACCGGTTACCTATCGATGGATAATCGATTGCTCTACCAACTGAGCTAATGGAATCTGATTAAGCAAATCAGAGATTGTTGGCATATTTAACCCAATATGCCAGAGGGAATTAATTTTATGGTTTTCGACAAGCCATGGAAATGATGGTTAGGCCCCTACCTCAATTTCGGTTTTGGCGTTTGATTCGGACAGAACCAGGTCAACCTCTGCCATGAAAGTATCAATGTCGTCATCCAGCTTTGTAATCGCTTCTGAAACGTTGCATGGATCGATGATGTTGAGCTTGTTGGCATTAAGAAACGGATCAGAAATTGTTTTGTAATCTTCTTCCGTTGGCTTCGCTTCTTTGCCAAGATTCTGTTTGAGCATTTCTTCGACGCTCTCATCCAATGCCGGTTTTTGTTTCTCAACTGCTGTTACGGCGGCATTATATTGATGGCGCATTTGCTTCAATAAGTTCTGTTCAAACTCAATCGAAACTTTCCGAGCGATTGCTTCCGTTACCGTATATTTTTTACCGCATACCTCAATGTAGGTATTGGCATTGGAAAGCATGATTTTTGACTTGATCACTTTTCGATATTCGATCAAATCTACAATCGATTGATAATCGGCTTTAGCCCTTTTTTCAAATTCTTCTTTTCCGATATTTTCCTGGACCATAATGTCGGATTTGTTCTGATACAATCCGACAAGATGAACTTGAGAGATTTTTTTATCGATCCGGTCTTTCAAGAGCTTTAATTCTTTCATTGCCCTTGTGATAGTGATTTTTTTTACTTCAGACATTTCGTCTCCTTTTGAATTTTAATAGTTAAGATTTAAAGGACGGCACCCAAATACAAACTGGATGCCGCCATCCGTTTATCATTTAATCTCATATCCTCACCGGACTGTTGAATATGAAACGAGTCGGTTTTATCTCCTGGGCTCGGACAGTTTCCACATATATTGCATTTTTGATAAACCGACAAATTCTAAATACAATTATATGCTTTCACTATCTTCATAGCCCTCTCGGGTTCCGGTAGGGATCTGTGATCTGGAGTCTTTTTGAAGTCATATGGGTAATTATAGTATGTTAAACGGATATAATTACCGCATAAGCAACGGAAGGGAACGGTTCAAATTTTACGCTCTGCCCTTTACATCGACGAGCAACCAGACATCTACCAAAAATTCTATGCTTTCGCACCACAGATCCTTTATTCTTTATCTGTAATTAAACAGACTCATTCGGGGCCCATTTGACGGAAACAGGCAACCGGGAGGTCTGTCGGGCCTACCTTACGCTTATTCTGCTGCCGTTTATAATTTAACTCTTGAATATAATATCATGAAATCGTACCCAAGTTTATCAATCATAGATTGGACTAACGGAGCACAAAGCCTTACCAATCTGTTTTTATCCTAATGCGTCCATTAGGTGGATTCCGGGAATTCGGTTGCGAATATATGGACCAAACTATCCCGGATATAACCGGCGTTAGTTCCAAGATCTGATTAAATCAGTCGGGATGCCGGTATCAGAAACCGGGGAACGGAAAGCGGTGTTTTGAACGTTATCTGAAATAATATCCGACCCCCGGCATTGCGATTTACTCGATTCTATTTTCAATGATCAGCTACCTCTCTACAGATCGCCTTAAGCACCTGTTTGCGGTATAGTCACGCCCAAATTAGTTTGTAAGCCTTTTAATAGTCATTCTGTCTCACGACTGTATGTTTGGCTGGCATTTCCTCCTTTTACTATGTATTTTGGATTTTTATAGGCTAGCCATATTTGATTTGGCTAGCCTATCTTATTTTGGCGTTGCCGCCGGCCGGTCCGATGCTTTAATTGGTTTTATAGTTTTTGATCATGGTTTGTTTGCGCGCTTTCATAGACTGCAATCTCCATTGTTGGTTTTGTTTAATTATATTTTTGGTCAACGACCAGGGATTTAAACCCTCGAATGAACATTTTATAAGCCGCTACGGTCACCGCTAAAAAGCCATGTAATCCATTGGACCCGGCGAATGCTGGCATATCCGTAATTGTCAGCCCATTTCTGGGATTTTTGTCAGAGCGACTTATTTTATCTAAGACAATGGCCTGGACTTACTTTAAACAGCTTCAATGCTTTCGCTCCACCATTTTAATGCCAACTCTGATTCCCCCGGTTGCATATATCGACACTTCTATTGGGGAATTCCATAAATTTTGAAATGCCTTGCTTGAGAATCATAACCATTGTCAAAGAACCTTTGCGAAATTTCTTTCGCCTTAACATGATTTCAAGATATATGCTTAAAGATATGCTGTCAAGAACTTTCTTGCAAATATTTTATTCATTATTCAAAAGATCTACGATCTTATATTTATGAACGTCTTATATTCTTTAATTCATTATTCTTAATTCATTCATTAAGATATTCCCAGCCATTAATCATCCATTGCAAATAGATTTCGACTTCATCTTGAGATCCATACCATCCACAAGCATATGGAGGATGAGCTTCAACTAATGCAAATTCATTTTTATTTGTCATCCCAAAATCAAGCGTTCCGCAAAATCCATCCTTAATAGAGATATTTAAATTCGGGGATAGCATCTCTTCCGCTTCTCCCTGGTACCACCAACCTCCCAGATTTTTTCCGTTTGAAATATAATATCTCCATTCATTTTTAAAACTAACTATTTCAGAATACCAAAATGGAGGCTTTTTCTTTTTACTATAGGGCCCGGATGTTATAAATCCGTTGAATCTTTTATGTTTATCGGCCGGCTTTATGAAATACCTTTCACCGGTTATCCACTCTCTTGACTTCCAGACTTTTCTATAAAGATGAGCTGTCAACCAATCTGGATAGTAATCTGGGATGATATGTTTCCCCAATACTTTTTCACAATATTTAACACTGCCGCAAGGAACATAATCAATGGGGATATTATCCCTAATTGCATATCGTTTAATTTCGATGTCATTGATTAAACAATAGAGGTGCAATTGTTTTGCTTCCGGGGAATTGTCTCCTATTTGCAAAGAAAACCCCTTAAATGAATTTAGTCTGATCATTGCTTTCCGTAATTTATTTTTATAAATTTACGAATTATGCGGTTTGATCTCCGGCTGGAGACTTGTTTTTCGTAAATTCAGACATCCATAAATAATAACGGGCACTATATTCTGATTCATATCTCTTCCATTTCAACTATTTTACCAACCAATTCATGATTGCAGTCGTTTAAAAACTCGATCTTGCCGTCTCTTATATAACAATGGCACCTTAATTCTTTAACCGAATTGGGAGAAACTGGAATATGGTTTAAAACACTTGGAGATAATGTCGGTTTCTCAAAGTCATTGTTGAATCGCCATCTTTTATCGACTGCATGGAGATATCCGCATCCCGGACAGAACCACATGATTAATCCATTTGTATCTCTTCTTGCTTTAGGCATTTATATCCACCAGTTCTTGATTATAGCCATACTCATTGCAGGATGGTTTATTCGCACCTAAAAACATAATTAATATTGCCGTCTTTCATCTTTGTTTCTTTTATCAATTTTATCCGATCGAAGAGAAACCAAAACATACCAAGATTCTTTACTTTTTGATGTACGGTACCCCAACCTTCTTTTGAATGGATGGCATAAACTCCCTCATAAAAATCATTTGAAAATCCCCCGATTTCTTTTATCTGATCTTCGAAATATCCAAGCCCTTCTGCCCTTAATATATCAAAATCATTATCCATTGTTTTTTGGCGTGAACAAACCGTATTTTCCCACCAACATTTTACGGCATTCTTTAAGCAATTTATCATAATCAACATCCATAGTAGTCCTGCAGCAATCTCTTCCATCTTCTAATTTATAAGTTCCGGAAGGAACTCCGTTCGATCTCCAAAATTCGCATGAATCATAATAAGCGCTTTCGGCTTCCTTGCAATCAATCATGAAGGTCAATACAGTGCTCACTCGCTTGCCTTTTAGATAGGTTCCTGTAGTCATTAATGTCTTTATTGAACCATCATCGGACAGTCTCCTTATTCTATGCAATAACCTGGTATAGCCTATCTTTTTTGTTATCTTGTCTCTATCCATTATATGAACATCGCAGGCATAGTGTTTTCTTTCATCATAAGTACCTGATTCAAGACCGATCCCGCCTCCGATATAATGGTTTATAACTCCGCTTGCTGTCTTCTCAAGTTGCATACGCCAGATCTCATGCATCAATTCTTCGTTTGTTATTTTCATAGTTTTAGTTATCCTGTAATGTTAAGATCACCTTCCATTAGTTCAGGATTTTCTAATTTTGTTCCTATTTTTTTAAAATCACTGTGGAATTGATCAACGTCAAATATCGAAACCTCTCCATAAACGCAATATTTTTTTAGCTTCAAAGTTACAATTCTTTTGACCCCGAATCCTTTTACAATATCCCCATCAAACAACTCAACCCCGTTTTTATCTTCCTTTGTTGTTGAAAAGACAGGTTCCATCCAATCACCGCATATTATGAATATGCTTCCATCTTGTACATACAACCTTCCTTGCATGTCGATCATGAATTTATTGGTTGTATCGAATGACTTCAACCTTTTATTCCATACTTTGAATTTAGCTTTCATAGTTTTAGTTCCTTTGGATTTATAAACCCATTATTAGCTAACCAGATAAATGCTTCAGCTCTTGCTTCAGCCTCATTCACTCTTTCCCCGACCAATTTGATAGCATAAATATAGTTCCTATAACAATCTTCTAACCACCATTGTTCTCTGTAATTAACTATATTGTATTCCTTTAGCAAACATCCAAATTCACAAACCGTATAAGCGGGGAAAACATAGACCCAATCATAAGAAATCGGGTTTATATCAGTCAAAAATACTTTCTTTTCGGATGTTTTTTTATTCTGTGACCATTGAAAAACAGTATTATCAAATCTTACTCCATAGGAATAGATAAGGGCAGCTTGGTCAAAAGTACAAACTATATCTTCTGGTTTCATAAAGTTAACGCCCCCGGATTGTAAATCAATCTATTATCAATTATCCAAATAAGTGCTTTTGCCCTTGCTAAATTTTCACGTTCTGGCGATATATTCAGGAATACAGTAATACGTTCATTTGCAGTCCAAGATGAAATTTCCGAAGATCTTGTCAATTCCCATAGCTTTTCATCATATCTATATCTGACATGATAATTTAAAAGTAATAGTCCAAGTTCCGCCACATTAGGAGCTGGATAATTGACAATTCCGTTTTGTATTGCGTTAAGATGGCTTCCTAATTCCCATCTTTGATCAAGCTTATGTTGATACCAATAAAACAGTGTTTCTACTTTGACGCCTAATCGAGCCAATTCTTTTGCCTGTTCAGCAGTACAACATTGCTTTTCTAGTTCCATTCAATTACCTCTGCTTTCTTCTTGTTCTTTTAGTTGTTTGAGTGCCCTTATCAAAGCATTATATTCATCCCCATAAAACTGCCCACTTATTAGGTTTGAGACAATTTCTTTCCCGGCATCAATAACCGATTGTGTCCACTTCCGGTAATTTTGTTCTCCGCGCCTAAAACCCTGCTTATATGAGGTCGGATCAAGCTTGAACCCAAGTCTCTTTTCATCTCCCTCTATCAATATAAGCATTCCATTCGGATCATCTATCATAACCGGACCATCTTCTATTTCATGGATCCAATCTCTCAATCCATCGCCAATAATGCAATTGGCAACATTCTCAGGGACTTCTTTCCCGTCAAACTTAGAATATTTCCCAGCAGTTAACAAAGCTCCTTTATCTACCTTTTGTGGGATAACAAATTTAACTCTTTTCATTCTATCCTCTTATCAAAAAGAACTGTTTCGGCATATTTCATAACAGCTTGTTTAGCGAGAAGGAAGATCTCTTTATAATGGAGCTTCTCTTCCATTCCCTGTTTAATTGTTTCGTTGGCAACATGTTCTGCCATTACCAACATATGCAGCTGCATTCTATCCAAAGTATCTCTGAAATTTGATGGAACCTTTTCCCGGTATTCAATCATCCTTAAAGCTGCATACTCCATTTTGGTCAGATTCATGTAATATTTATTTGCAGATTGTGATCCTTGATTTGTGGCATATTCAACAAATTCTTTGATGCATCCGGTAAATTCAATTCTTGCAATTTTTCCATCATTCCGTATTTGTTTCCATGACTCGTCTATCCTGTTATATAGGGCAACTTCCAAAGCCTGAAATGTCTGTGCAAACTTTAGCTGCCATTCGTAAGCCTCGTCAGTTTGGAATCTCATTGCGACAAGAGTAAAAGCTGTCTTATTCATTTCATAATAAGTAAACTTCTGGCCACGATATGATGAAACTTTCTTAATCCATTGAGGGGAAAAGCGGTTATTCAAGACCGATTTTAGATCGCCCTTAATTTTATTATGCTTATCAAGTAAATTTTCGATTACTCTTTTTACTCTATAATGCTGACCACCAGCTAGTTTATCGGCAACAACCCGGCTGTCACAATAAACGTTACCTTTCGCAATATATACAAGTTCTTTTTCAGTCATTCCATCCTCTCTGGTTGATTTATATTTTTACTTTAATGCTATTATTTTATAGTGTCAAAGAGAATGTTTATTTTTACCCAAAGCCTCAATCCTATCTATCTCATCAAGAATCTTCTCTGCCATGTCTGAATCATTCAGCTCGATATATTTGTTAGATAATTGTTCAAGAATAGCGATCGTCAGTCCATAATCTTTAATTTTGGATTCATCTATATGCCCGGTTGACTTAAGCTGTGATTCAAATATGGAAAATTCGTCCCGTTTTTCTATCTCGGGGTCAACCTGTTCAGGGACATGTTCATTCTCTTCCGCTTTAATAATACCCGCTATATTTTTTAAAAGTCCGCTTGTTAACATAAAACATCCTTTTGACGTTGCATCGATATCATCATCATGGACAAGACTACTTGGAAAAGCTTCGCATGAATCGTACCATGTATTCCCATCTCTTTTTTTATGGAGCCAGGCACCTTCAACAACTCTAACATTTCCTGTTTCTGCTTTATTTGCAAACAGTTCTATATAGAAGTTTTTCTTTTTCCTAACTCTCAATGGTGCCCGTAAATGAGCATCCAATAATTCATTTAGAGTAACACTGGTATCTTTTCCCGAAGATCCGCCTTCCTCTTCCCAAACCTGCATAACCGATCCATACATGGCATCATCCAATACCGCTGTTTGCTTGATTAAATCGAACTTTTCCTTAGTCGCTATTTGCGTGGCAACAACATCAATCACATAAACTATTCCATTCACATATGTTAGTAATGCTCCAGCCGTATAATCTGGATTGTTCTTTTTTCTCTCTTCTTTTGGGGTCGAAGCCAAATCCCAGAATCGAACAAGTTTTCCACCCCTTGGAAAATCTTTAACCGGAATTCCAAACCAAGCACGGTTAATTAAGTTTCCACCTCTTGGCTTTGGACGTTGTTGATGCTTGGATTCCCAAATATGATTTGGTACATTTTTTTTAAAATTCAATGCCATTTTCAGCGAATACCGCTGTGGCCAAAGGACTTCCCCTATTTTACGTGGATCATCCGGATGTTTCCATTGATATGCTTCTTCATCCATTAATCTTGGGAGACATAATACATGCCATTCTCCATCTGGCATTCCGTTCCATTCCGGGACCCCTTCTTGAGGTTTATGTGTATTGTATGATGCTATCCCCTCTTTATAAAGTCGTCGAGCTATCATGTCATAAATACCCCAACGTTGCATCGTAAGCATGATTATACTATCTTCATCATCCTGCCTATCTAAGAATGTCCCCGTAAACCATTCTTCTTCCATTTCCTGGATTACTGGCGAATCTGCATCTTCAGCGGTACCTGTCGGGTCATCTATATTCCCGATCGTAAATCCCTCACCCATAACAGAAGATCGTAAGCCAGCCGCCAAGAAACTACCT
>Ga0315540_10000348_pt1 | contig 25895 bp, 21 predicted proteins | sample SalMarSW160110MG_FD_203677 | JGI IMG/M metagenome (GOLD analysis project Ga0315540, IMG submission 203677) | Salt marsh sediment microbial communities from the Plum Island Ecosystem LTER, Massachusetts, United States - Salt Marsh Sediment SW1601-10 ...
ATATCGGTCTTGGGGAACTTATGATTGATGAGCTTGCGCGTATTGCATACATGCTTGAAATCGAGAAGCTCATCGTGGAAGTTCCGGATACCAGCACGGCTGCAATCAATATGCTTATCAAAGCCGGGTTTCATCGTGCTGCAGTGCTGCCGAATATGGTCAAGGACAGATTAAACCAGCCTGTTGATTTGGTCGTTCTGATGAAAGATATTAAACCGCCGCTTGACGAGAGTTATGACTATGAATTTTAGTGCCGCTTTGGAACTGCGTCTGAAGTCGAGAACAGATAACCTTCTACTCCCCTAACAATGTTTTAGTTTTTTTCCTATAATACTTTAAAAGGAGATATCTCCACCCTTTCTTCCCCTCAATGATTATCATAAAAAAAATGCCAAATTACCTCCATTCGTTATTGAGGGGAAAGAAGGGGTGACTTGGGATGATTATGGTTTCTTACGACGAACAATTCCTTGCAAGGGTGTTTGACAGCGTGACCGACCCTATGGCCATTTATGACAGAGAGTTTAAAATTCTCAGGGTAAATCAGGCGCTTTTGACCCGTTTTGGACTGCCTCTGGAAAAAGTTATCAACAGATACTGCTACGAACTTTTTTATCACCGAACAAGGATTTGCGAGGAATGCCATGTAGAAGAAGTCTTTGATAGCGGTGAATCGCGAATGCTCCAAAAACGAATTCCGGCGCCCGACGGCGGCGAACACATTTTCGAAGTACACTCTTATCCCGTTAAAAATGCAGCGGGTTTTACCATACAAGCCATCGAGCACGCTCGGGACATCACAAAACGCAAACACCTCGAAGACCGGCTCCTGTCATCCAAGAAATTTAATGAAAAAATCATTAACAGCATTACGGACAATCTTGTCGTGATCGACCCCAAGACCTTTCACATTATTCAGGCCAACGAATCGTTCTGCAGCCGCTTGCGTTTGGCGCATTCCGCCGTCATTACAAAAAAATGCCATGAGCTGATGCGAAACAGTATCGAGCCCTGTGAGACTAACGGGTTAGAGTGCCCGGTTCAGGATGCCATCCGTCTAAGGCGTTCGTGCTTATCGGATAAAGTATATCCGGATGCCGACGGAAAGGACCGGATATTGCAGATTGCCTCCTATCCGATTTTTGACAAAAAAGGTGATATCGATTCCATTGTCCGGCTGGAACGTGATGTTACCGAAACGCGTAAAATGGAGAAAGCCCTGGCTTTGCGTTCAAAAGAACTTCAGCGCGCGCAATATCAACTCGAAGAGCTGTTCAAAATCTCACGCCAGGTCAGCGCCAAAAATTCTGTATTAGAAATTATCGATTATGTTCATGATATCGTCCGGGGTATTTTCCCTGGTTCCGATCCTCTGATTTTTCTGTTGGATGCCGGAAGTCAGAGTTTTTTGAGTTTAGAAGGGTGCAACCCCGCTGTGCTGGAACCCTTTTCAAAAGCGCTGCAGCAGATCGAGCAGTCCAGACTCATCCCGGATTTCTTCCAATACCTGCAAAGAATTAAGGAGTTTCATATTATCGATTCGAAAAATGCCAGTGATATCCCATCATTTTTGGACGAAATTTCAAATAATTATGCCAATTGGTTCGGACTGCCTATTTCCTTGCCGCAACAATGCATCGGTTATTTTGTATTGGGGCTTCCTTCTGATCGTGAATGCTCCCGAGAGGATATGCACTTTTTTTTAAACCTGTTCAACCAAGTCGCCGGCCATATGCGTCATCTCATTATCCATGAATCTGAAATCAACACCCTCCGGCAGGGCGTTGGCGAGCGCGCTTCCCACGGCAAGATTATCGGTCAGAGCGATGAGATGCAAAAAATATATGAACTCATCGATTTGGTCTCAGCTTCCGATGCTATCGTATTGATAACCGGGGAGAACGGGACCGGAAAAGAATTGGTGGCGCAGGCCATACACCGGCAGAGCTCCCGGAAAGACGGGCCTTTTGTAGTTGCCAATTGTTCGGCCTATTCGCCGACCCTTTTGGAGAGCGAGCTTTTTGGTCATGAAAAAGGCGCTTTTACCGGCGCCGTCAAAATGAAGAAAGGTCGCATCGAACGGGCCAAAGGCGGAATTTTATTTTTGGATGAAATCGGCGATATTGCGCCGGCTACCCAGGTTTTGTTGCTCAGGTTCCTTCAGGATCACTGCTTTGAGCGGGTCGGCGGAGAAGAAACCATGGAAGCCGACGTGCGGGTACTGGCGGCGACCAACCGGGATCTTTACCGGGAGGCCGAAGCCGGCCGATTTCGAAACGATCTTTACTATCGATTGAACGTCGTTACCATCCATTTGCCGCCGTTGCGTGACCGCAAAGAAGATATTCCTTTGCTCTGCAAACATTTCCTTAAAAATTACAGTCTGAAAGAAGGTAAAGACATCCACTCATTTTCCTCCGGAGCCATGCAGGCCCTGATGGATTACGATTGGCCCGGAAATGTGCGCCAGCTTGAAAATGCCGTCAGTCATGCCGTTATTCTGGCTCAGGGACCGGTCATTGAAAGAGGGAACCTGCCCCAATTTCTCAGGCAGACCGCCGCCGAACCTTCCGCCAATTCTCTTGCCGAAAATGAACGGCGGATAATCCTGGGCGTGCTTCACGAAGTCAACTGGAACAAGCATGAGGCCGCCCGGCGCCTCAAAATAAGCCGCAGCACCCTTTACAGCAAGCTCCGCCGCCACCGTTTGGAAAAAGAGATACTATAGTGTATCATATATGCACAAATAGGGGTCGATTTCCATACGGTCCTTAAATCCACGTCGTCAAGTCTTATAAAAATTTTTCTGAAACCAGAGGGTCTGATACCGTACACTCATTTGTGTTTTTCATGGAAAAATGACGGGTGCACGCTATAATGTTTCATTTTTTAAAAGCATATAACTACTTTAAAATACTTTAGAATAATACAAAGCCTCTCAAATTTTCCTCAAACTTTTCATTTCTGGCAAGATTCTTGAAATACCCATTGGTAAAACACCAAAATGCGTTGCTGTTCCTACGTCTACTTTTGACCGGTGAACACATCAGCGACCACGCGCTTAATCCTAAAACCAAATACCATTGAGCCATTTGTCTCGTAAGGTGATCGTCCGACAGGTTTTCTCAGTTGGTCTACCATTGAAATAAAAAAGTGAAGCATTACCAAGCGATTGGATAAGTATCGATTTTGTGTTTGGCCACATACATTACAGAAAGGAGGTGAGAATAACCAAAAGAGACGTCTCCTCCCAACGAACGCGTATCTTAGAAACAATTATAATTCTGAGCAGATCATCGTGTTCGTTGCCATGTTTAAGAGGGGTTTGGATCTAGCCTAAAGCAAAATCAATTGATGGGAGGTTAGAATATGGCAGAAATAAGAGAAGTGGAAATAAACAGCAGAGCGGACGCCCTTCCGCTGATGACCCCTGAGATCAGGCCCTGGCCTGTAACACCACCGCCGCCGCGAGAAGAAGTATCCAAGGTTTATGCCAAGCGGAATGCAGCCAAGTTCGGTGAGTGGTGCGAGGACAACCTCAGGTTTGAGTACGGCTTCGGTAAGCCCGAGGCGCTTCAGGGTCTCAAGGTGCTGTGTATGGGGTTATACAGGATGGGCAACAAGTTTTGCTCGTCGTTATTGGCCGAAGCCGGGGCCGAGGTGATTAACATCGAGCCGCCCGAAGGAGACCCTTTAAGAAAACTGACACCTTTCGGCAGAGAAGAGTTGATGCTCGAGGACAGAGAGACCGGCGAAAAGTGCGGCATGGATTTTATCCATGAGATGAGAAATAAGTTCTCCATTACGCTCAATGTCGAGACCGACGAAGGCAAGGAAATATATAAAAAATTGGCTGCCCATGCCGACGTGCTCATTGAAGAATATCCGCCGGGCTACATGGATGAACGGGGTTTGGGTTACCGGCAACTGTCTGAGATCAACCCCAGGCTGGTGTATTGCTGGATCGGTGTGCGCGGCTCATGGGGGCCTTACAAGGACAAACTCTCCAAGTTCGGCCAATGGACCCTGGAGCCTTTTGGCGGCTGTGCCAATGCATTCGTGCACAACACCGGTTTCCCCCAGGACCAGTTGCCCAGAGGCAAAGGCGGCGATCCCACCCGATCCGGTGTTTGGTTCGCCGACTATGTTGCCGGTGAGCAGGGGGCGTGCAGCATTATGGCGGCCCTTTACTGGAGAAATAAGTTCAGCGGCGAGGGACAGTTTATCGAAGTCACCGGAGCTGAAACGCAAATGGACATTCTGGATTTTGATATCAGTTGGTACGGCTTCAACAAGAGCATCAAAGCCAGGACCGGCGGCTGGGATCCCAATTTGAACCAGTACGAGTGGAACCCCTGCAAGGACGGCTACATGATGATCGGCGGTCAGACCGACCGGCTCTGGTATCGCATCGGCCAGTGCATTGAGCGGGATGATATTCAGTTCGGCCGGTTGATCCACGAAGACCCATTCCTCAAGGAGATGGGTGCCCGGAATGCGCTTCAAGCGTTGATCAAGACTTACACCGTAACCACCCGTTGGCTGCGGGACATGAACCGAATTGAAGCCGAGCAAAAGCTGCTGGAGTACGAGATTGCGGCCGGACCGGTTCTATTTATCGATGAGGTCAGTGAATTCCCCCACTTTAAGTACCGTCCCTGGGTGTATACCATCGACAGCGATCAGTACGGGACCGTGCTCTATTCGACGTCGCCGAACTCATTCCAGTACAGGACGCCGCACCGGGTCAAGTGGATCGGAAGACCTCTAGGAAAGGACAACTTTCTCAAGTATCTGAATTGGCTCGGCATGGGTCAAAATGAAGTCAGGGAACTCAAGAGCAAGGGGGTGATATAATGGCAAAAGATATGAGAGAGACAAGGATAGAGGATCTGCCAGGCCCCAAGAGTAAGGAAGAGCTCGAAGAAATGAAAATGCCTTACGAGGAATATTGCCGGGCGACATTTGATCCGGGCAACGAACATACAAAACCCGAGCCTTTAAGAGGCGTCCGATGGATGAGCACCACCATGTATATCTTTACACCCCATTCCGTGTCCAACCTGGCGGAGCTGGGAGCCGAAGTGGTCAAGGTGGAGATGCCGAGGATGGGTGATCCCATGCGGCATACATCCCCGTTCAATGAATGTTACCTGTATCCGTTGCACGACACCCGGCCCATGACCGGCACAGGGTTGGGATTTCTGAATGCAAATCCCAACGAATACTACATTACCATGGATTATCACTTGGATGAAATGAAAGAAGCCTTTTACCGACTGGTAAAGATGTTTGACGGACTGACCGAGTGCTACCGGCCCGGAACCTTTGACAAGTGGAAACAAAGTTATATTTACCTTCAGGAGCTCAACCCCAGGTTCATTTATGTATGGGGCGGCGGTTTTGGCTACGGCCCCAAGGTTTTCGGCGGATCTTACGATATTTTGGGGCAGGCCCATGCCGGTCTTGCTTCCGTTACCGGTATGCACGAATTCATGGGCGGTCACGCCGCCAAACACTCCAACTGGTGCATTGACTGGTACTCCGGAACCCAGATTAGCTTCGGGATTCTGGCGGCCATTCACTGGCGCGAAACCACCGGTCTTGGGACCATGATCGAATTTTCCCAGGTGCAGGCAGCCACCCGATGTCTGGGTTATGCCGCACCCATGTACGGCCGGTTCGGCATTGTACGCCAGCGCTGGGGGAACTGGGACACGCAGCTCTGTGCACACGGCATCATTCTGTGCGGCAAGTCCGACTTTCCGGATGTTCCCAATCCGCAGGACAAGCATGATGCCAGGTATGTCATGGTTTCCGCCTTCCAGGATGAAGATTTTAAAGAGCTGTGCGCCATCACCGGAATGAAAGATCTTTACGGGAAGTATAAAGCCCACAAGGACCGGGTTGAAGGCGAAGCTCAGGTGGAAATCTACGCGGCCCTGGAAAAATGGGCCGAGGACAAGTCCCGGTCGCAAGTGGTCAAAATATTGCAGGATGCCGGTCTGTTAGCCGAACCGGTAATGAACGACCGGGAAGTTTATGAATCCGAGCACTTCCGGCAGAGGGGCACCATTCGATATCTTGATGATCCCATCTTCGGTGACGTATTGACCCATAGCGGGTACGCCTCGGGATTGATGAGCAAGTCGCCCAGGAGACAGAACTGGATCTGGCGGCCGGTGGGTGCCGATAATATAAAAATCTACCATGAGCTGCTCGGTTATCCGACTGCCACCGTTCAGGAGTGGTACGATAAGAGCTGGATATAAAAGGAGGAGAGCGCCGTGTGTGATATTATCTGGTGTAAAAAAGAAATTAATGGGAAAAAGTGTAACACCGTTAACTACCTTGATCCTTACTGTTTCTGGAACTGGGAAGGGAAGGTAAACTGTGCTGAGTGCAAAACAGTGTATTACATCCACATGATTCAGGGCTTCATGTACAGAGGTCCTGAGGAGGTTGACGAAAAACCGGATACCAGCCCGCTGTATGCGGATAAACCCCTGGAAGGTTACAGGAACTATCTGCCGGGCATTGAAGGCAGGACAAGACCGTATCAATGCCTGCCCAGGGATATCTATCTGGGCGTGGCCGACATGGTCAAGTTCAGCGCCAGGGGCAGACCGGTCAGGGGCTGGCGTCCGCAGCCGCCGTCTGCCGGCATTGCCGGAAGCTTTGGCTTTGAATGGGATATTCAGAAACTGACTCCTGAAGTATGGGAGGAGTATCAGCAGAAACTGGCGAAAGGTGAAGTCAGCGAATGGTAAAAAAAGAAAGGAGTGTTCCATGGCACAGCTAACACCTGAAGAGTTTCTGGACACTGTTCTGGTTCCGGAAAAACAAACTGATCATATATGCTGGCAGTGCAGGCACTTGAAGCCGGTTCTCAAAGGCTCCAGCTTCCCGCCTGCAGATATTATCGGCTGGTGCAAAAAGATTTTTTGGCCCGATTACTGGTGCGTCGCAGACTTCAATGTCGTTAAAAAATGCTACGGATTTGACCAGAAAAAACGGTAAGGTGAAGAATCTTCGCACCGGTTGAAGGAAACAATTACGTATAAAGAAATAATTTATTCGAAGCATAAGCTTGGCGTATGTTTGATCTCCGATTCTTGCAGATTATCATGACATCATCGTTTCAACAAGTTTATGTTTCGGTTTGAAAAAAGGAGGAAGAGCATGCCTGAGAAATGTCGTGTAGGTGTATGCGGATACGACCCCATGCTCGTAAAGGGATATTTGAAAGCAAACATAAGAGCCTTGTGGTGGCATATATCCGACGAGCTGTACGAGGAGTTTGATATGAAACCGGGGATGAAGGTTTCCGGCACCTTGTTAAAGGTCTATTACGGGAAAGATGGAAAACAATCCGCAGCCCCAGATGAACCCTTTGAGTGGGAAACATCAAAGGAGTCGGGCCTTGTTGTGGTGCTGCCGTCTGATGTCATTGCCAAATACAAGCTCACCGAGACTCACTTCATTGAGATGCTTATTGAGAAAATCGACGGCAAAGACGTTTACGCCGGCGAAGAGAAAATGAGCGAAAAATACTGGCCCGAAGACATGATGAAGCTGGATTTTGTGCTTGAATATATTGAATAATTCGTTATTGTTAGGGCCACCGGTATGGGAGGGGTGTTGAAAGAATATTTTTCACCCTCTTAAACGAGTGCGTGTTCACCGTCTCGGCGACGAACTCCAAAAGAGTGTATCAAAATATTTTCGCGCCCCTCCCCCACACAACTTATTAAAAACAGATAATACCCTATAAATCTGCCGGGAGAAGCAAGCAGCCGCTCCTACTCGTCTTCGAAATGGAAAAGGCGGAGGCTATTTTCGCTGATCCGTTACGAGTACCGGATATCTTTACTATCACCTTTCGGGTCAGGAATGTTTATTCAATCGATCCCGTAACGAATAGAGAGGCGCCATCAGGTCCTTGAAACAATCCTGCAGAAATTTAAAAAGATGAAAGACATTGAATGGTTACACGCAAAAAATTCCGATCTTCCTACTCATTTCAAACCAAAAACTCAAGACTTATATCATTGATTTATGTAAAAGAAACAACTTCCGTCCGTTTACAGGAGCTGATCTCGAAGAACTCGTAAAAAAAATTAAAAAAAGGCCCGGAGCAGTCATTGTGGTGGACTACGAAGTCGTTAACGCTTATGGCGCGAGGATCTATTCAAGAATTAATGTTGCCTGCCCCGGATGCAATCTTCTTCTGCTTTGCGATCAAAATCAACGGGATCTTATCAAGGAGGCCGTGGCGCATGATGTGTATGCATGCATTCTACCACCTTATGAGGAATGGGAAGTATTGACCATGATTCGGAATATCATCGCCAAAGAGAAACTTCAGGAACAAAAGAAACATTATAAGAAAAAAGAATTATAAATAGAATTTTCCCTAATGTTGCATAAACAACATGGCAAAAGGAGGATTATCTATTCGAGTTTCAGACAAAAATCATCGAAATATCCCCATTTTTGATTTCCAACCCATGGCGAATTCAAAGGATGGGGTCAATTTGATGCCATGTTGTTTTCCCTGCGGGAAAGCCGGAGGACTCCAGATCCTGCGTTGCCAAGGGTTCGAAGTAGGTTTACTACGGCTTCACCCTTGGCGCCTTGGCTCTGAAGCCCTCCGACTTTTGCAACGATAGGGTTTATTCCTCGGATATTTCCGAGTAAAAATTGAAAGGCACAAACTCCTTGAACGATTCGGAAGTTGTGGTTACGAGAAATTTTCGAATTTGGGTACAAAGATCGCATTTGTTCAGAAAAAGATTTCTTTTTGGTTGATAGTCGTATTCATTGCTCGCCATATCATATAATCCTCTGATTCCCAATGCCGCCAGTGTCGTTAGAACCGGATATTTTTCTTTGGGAAGCGCTTTTCCCAGGTCTTTTATTTCAACACCGATTCCCGAACAGAGTCCGGGGATGTAGCTGCCGAAAAGATCCATATGGAAATGGGTGGTATCGGAAAGCTCACTTTTGCAGCTGCCGGGATTATCTTCCAGAATTTTTCGGATGGAACTGCCGGGAAGTATTTTCCTGAAAGTTTCTATGGCGCGGCCGCCCATGTGAACCCAATACCGGCCGAGGGTGCTGACCAGATAATCTTTTCCGAATTTTTTGGAAAATTCTTCGAATGTATGGGTCGTGTTCGGATCAAATATGGAGAGGTCTTTGTAAAAATCGTTGATCCATGGAAACAAACCCATCCCTGTTTTTCTTCCGGCATCGATGACGCCTTTGACTTTTGAAAACGGAATGAATTCGTTGTGAAAGGGGCTGATGGATATCAGCAAGGTTTCGAGTCCCTTGACTTGGAGCCTTTCAAGAATATGTATTGCGGATTCGGGATCTTTGAACCATGAAGAATTGGTTTCCACATAATCGATTCCTATTCCGACCTGATTGGCAACTTCCAACACGTTTTCGAGATGTTCGGGCCGAAGCATGGGCTCACCGCCGCCGATATGCACTGAGCGGCATCCCAGCTCCAACATCCGGATAAAACATTTTTCAGCGGTCTCGGGATCAATATACGCTTTTTCCCGGTTCGGACTGCAATGATACAGGCAGTGCCTGCAGCGCGATGTGCAAAAATAATTGGTGATCAGCCCGCCGGAGACGAGCCCGCGGATCGTAAAATCATTCATCGATCTATTCCAAAACTTGAGTTTATAATCTTAAAGTAGCGATCAGTCTCAGTGGATTGCTTAAGAGCGACAGGGCGGAGAGAATATCCGTACATACGACATCTGCTGATGAAAGGGTTTCAAAAGCAGCCCCTTCTTTTGAAACAATCGCAACACCTAATGCCGATGCTTTGAGCATCAATCGATCGTTTGCGCCATTTCCCATACTTACGGTTTTTTCACATCCGATTTTTTCTACAAATGCCAGCTTCGCCATATCTTGCCGGTCCAATGGGATGACGGCCAGTTTGCAGTCGATATCCTTTAGCGCTTTTTCGACACCGCCGAATGTGTCGGCGGTGATGACATGGATGGTCAGTTTTTGAGAAAGTTCGACCAAACATTCCTTAACGCCGTCCAACAAAGCGCCGTCGAATGCGATGGTGCCGTTGTAATCCAGAACGAGATGTTCGAGCATCAATTTCTTATTTCCAGGAATGTCGATTTCGATCATCTTGTCTCCATAACTAGAAGCCATCTCAAAATAAAGATTTTGGTTCAAAATCAAGGCGGAGCCGAATTTTAACCCGCAGGCATACTCAAGTATGTCGAAGACTTAAAACGAGGTTCCAACGTCGAGGCTTGTCCGCCTCTGGCAGATTGGGCTAAAAGATTATTCTGAGATAGCTTCTAAATGTTTTTTAGGAATGTATAAGGTTTCACCGATAGGGTAAAGGGAAAAATGACAATGGATCATATGATGAGCGACAGTCTAAAAAGCTCTCTTTGTTAAATTGCATTGCTCAAGATCTAACCTTTCAATTCTGATGTCCAAATTTGAGTGCATTTCAGCATGTTTGCCAAAAATCGCCTCTTGACATAATGTCCGCTATCAGTCATAAAAATTCTATGAGTGGATTTTCCGTATACTGGTTGATGTGTATATCTGACCGTACTAAATATTGGGGTACACGCTGTTGCATCACACAATTTTAAATTCCCCCTGATTTTGTCCCCCAAAGGTAGTTCTTATCAATCAATAATTCAATCAATCAATAAACCCCCATATGTGGGGTGCGTTGGTTACGGACGGCAAGGAATGGGAAATCATCAAGCCGCGAGAGATCGGCGTGTTTGATCGCGTAGGCGGTGCAGACGGTTTTGTCTGCACCATGTTGTATGGCATACTCTAGGGGGTGGGATGTCCGGCAGTGCGCTCACTTCGGCTGGACGAGCAGGGCGTTTGCGGCGACGATGCCGATTGATTACGCCTATCCGGCGGACGAAGACCAGGCCTGGAGTATTTGGAAGTACAACGCGCGCGTTAAACGATAGGAGCGACATGCATGTCGCCCGTACAGACGAAAGGGAGATAGAATGAAAGCAGATATTGGATTGATCGGTTTGGCGGTGATGGGCGAAAATCTCGTCCTGAACATGGAGAGCAAGGGTTTTACGGTGGCGGTCTACAACCGTACGGTGGAAAAGGTCGACAAGTTTGTCTCCGGTCGGGGAGCGGGAAAGAATTTCATTGGATGCCACAGCATCGAGGAGCTGTGTGCCAGCATAGAGAGTCCGCGGAAGGTGATGATGCTTATTAAGGCGGGGCAGCCTGTCGACGACGTTATCGAAAAAATCATTCCGCATCTCGAACCCGGCGACATCATCATCGATGGCGGAAACAGCCACTTCCCGGACACGATCCGTCGCACAGAATATGTCGAGAGCAAGGGACTGCTCTATATCGGAACCGGCGTTTCCGGCGGTGAAGAGGGTGCACTCAAGGGACCTTCGATCATGCCGGGCGGCTCGCCGGCGGCCTGGGATGCCGTGAAGCCGATTTTTCAGAAGATTTCCGCCCACACCGAAGCCGGCGAACCTTGTTGCGACTGGGTCGGGGAAAACGGAGCGGGCCATTTTGTGAAGATGGTGCACAACGGCATCGAATACGGCGACATGCAGATGATCTGCGAGACCTACCAGATGATGAAGGAAGGGCTCGGCATGTCGAACGAAGAGATGCACGAGGTGTTTGCCCAATGGAACGAGAGCGAACTCGATTCCTACCTCATCGAAATCACGCGCGACATCCTCGGCTACAAGACCGAGGACGGTGAGGCCGTGATTGATGTGATTCTCGATACCGCCGGCCAAAAGGGAACCGGCAAGTGGACCGCCGTGGCCGCGCTGGATCTCGGCCAGCCGCTGACGCTGATCGGCGAGGCCGTTTTTGCCCGTTGCCTCTCGGCGATCAAGGAGGAACGAGTTGACGCGTCGAAGGTGCTGGGTGGGCCGTTCGCAACCTTCGATGGTGGCAAGACGGCACTGGTCGACGATCTCAAGCAGGCCCTCTACGCCTCCAAGATTGTGTCCTACGCGCAGGGGTACCAGCTGATGCGTGCGGCTGCCGCTGAATATGGCTGGAAGCTCAACAACGGAGGCATCGCGCTGATGTGGCGCGGCGGCTGCATCATCCGCTCGGTGTTCCTCGGCAAGATCAAGGAAGCATTCGACGCCAATCCCGATCTGGTCAATCTCCTGCTCGATCCGTTCTTCAAAAACGCCGTGGAAAACGCGCAGGCGGCATGGCGCCGCGTCGTGATGAAAGCCGCGGAACTGGGTATTCCGATACCGGCGATCAGCGCCGCGCTGGCCTACTACGACGGCTACCGTTCGGCCCGTCTCCCCGCCAACCTGCTGCAGGCGCAGCGCGACTATTTTGGCGCGCACACCTACGAACGTCTCGACAGGCCGCGCGGCGAGTTTTTCCATACCAACTGGACCGGGCACGGCGGCTCAACCTCCGCTTCCACCTACAATGTTTAGATGATACTCGTCCTCGTAATCGACAGGCCGGGAACGAGTGCGAGGACGAATTCATGTTCAGCCGATTTGGTGAAACGATTTCCATCGCCCGCGACGAACTGCGGGAACTGGTTCTCCTGGTGCTCGATAAGGCCGGGGAACTGAAGCGTGTGCTCGTGCTTCCTCCCGACCACACGCGCCTCAATTCAATAACGTGGCCAATCACTGCCATGGTTTATAAAAAGCTGACCGGCGCCATTGGAATCATGGACATTGCCGGCGCGATGGTGGCGGTTGAAAAATTGTCCTGTTTGTGCCACACTGTAAAATAAGGGATAGACACTGCGAGCCCTCTTCTTGTTTTTGTTGAAGCCGACGGCTGTGCCTTCCCCATGGCCTTTATCGGACTGAACTGAGCCGTCAAAATCGAGGGTCAATCGCGACAGCACCACTCGTTTAAGTCCTTCAATGGCTAAAGAACATGACAGTTGGCGGACATTTTCTGCGCCTTCTTTTCCTCCTCTTCAGATGGTGCCGTTGATCAGCACGCACAGCGCATGGTTGCGGATTTCATGGTGATTTTGGAGGCTATGGATTACGTCTTGGCAGATATTGACCGCTGAAGGAGAATCGAATGACCATACATGCAGATGAACGATACGAGATCGAAGCCCTCCTACGCACCTATCCCACCCCCCGGGCAGTGGCGCTGGATGCATTGAAGATCGTTCAACAGGCCAAGAAGTGGATAACGGATGAGGATATCAGGGATGTGGCGGCCCTTCTGGAAATGACCCCCGCTGAGCTGGACAACCTTGCGACCTTTTACAGCCAAATCTTTCGCCGGCCAGTAGGTGAACATGTCATTCGCCTGTGCGATAGCGTCAGTTGTTGGATCATGGGCGAAACAGGATTGGAAGAACACCTGTCCCATTTATTGGGTATCGGTCCGGGTGAAACCACGCCGGATCGGCGTTTCACCTGGCTGCCGGTAAGCTGCCTGGGTGTCTGCGAACAGGCACCTGCCATCATGATCGATGACGACCTGTACACCCATCTCAATCCCGAGGATCTGGACGTTATTTTGGAAAAGTATGTTCAGGGAGGTGTTGAAAAATGAAAAGGGAACGCCCCCTTACCCAGCATTTTCGCTCTGACGGCCAGGCCCTGAGCCTTCGCGAATACGAGGCGGTGGGGGGATATCAGGGATTGCGTGCGGCTTTACGGATGGAGCGGCACCAGATCATCAAGACCATTCGGGAGTCAACCTTGTCGGGACGGGGCGGTGCCGGTTTTTCCACCGGTAGAAAGTGGACCTTCATTCCTGATGAGGATCTTCACGAACGGCACGTCTTTCCCCATGAAATGGTTATGATGATCGAGGAACCGGACCAGTGGGAACATTCGCTGGCCGGCTTCACAACCGGCGTTAAGTGGAGTTTTATGCCCAAAGGAGAATACATCACCACGCCAACTTACGTGGTTGCCAACGCTGACGAGATGGAGCCCGGTGTCTTCAAGGACCGTGTGCTCATGGAAGGTAACCCCCATCAGTTGCTCGAAGGGATGATCATCTCCGCGCATGCCATTGGCGCAAACACGGCCTACATCTTTTTGCGCTGGGCATATAAAAAATCTGCCCGATGCATTGAAAAAGCCATTGCAGAGGCCCGTCAGGCCAACTACCTGGGAGAACACATACTGGGAACGGATTTCAATATCGAGATTTATCTGCATACCAGCGCCGGCCGGTATATTTGCGGTGAAGCAACCGCACTGCTTAACTCTCTGGAAGGCCGGCGGGCCAACCCGCGGGCCAAACCACCCCATACAGCCGCTGTCGGTTTGTGGGGACGGCCCACCAATGTCAACAATGTTGAGACCTTGTCCAATGTGCCGCACATCCTGCGGAACGGTTCGGATTGGTACAAAGGCCTGAGCTACACCGACGAGGGTGGCACCAAGATCTACGGCGTTAGTGGCCGGGTCAAACGGCCCGGGTGGTGGGAACTGCCCATGGGAACGATCGCCCGTGAAATCATAGAAGAGCACGCCGGCGGCATGGCGGATGGGTATCACCTGCGCGGCTTCCTGCCCGGTGGTGCGTCTACCGATTTTCTTTTGACCGAGCACCTGGATGTGCGCATGGATGTCAAGTCCGTGGATGCCATCGGCAGTCGCATGGGTTGCGGTACCATGATCATTCTCGACGACAAAACCTGCCCGGTAGGCATGGTAAACAACGTAATGCGCTTTTTCGCCCGGGAATCCTGTGGATGGTGTACCCCTTGCCGGGAAGGGCTGCCGTGGACCGCCAACGTGCTTAACGCCGTTGAAGCTGGTCAGGGAAGGCCTGAAGATATTGACCGCCTGCGCACACATGCTCGATGGATCGGTGGGCCCGATAACACGTTCTGCGCTCTGGCACCGGGAGCGATGGAACCCCTGCAAAGCGCGCTCAGGTATTTTGAGGATGATTTCAGGGAACATATTCACTTGGGACGCTGCCCGTGGCGGCGGAAGGGGGGCCCCATCTGATGGTGACGATTTACATCGAAGGAAAACCGTACCAGGTCCCGGAAGGCCGCAATCTCCTTGAAGTCTGCCTGAGCCTGGGGTTTGATATCCCCTATTTCTGCTGGCATCCTGCCCTGGGTTCGGCAGGCGCCTGCCGACAGTGTGCGGTCAAGCAGTTTAAAGATGAAAACGATACACGGGGGCATATCGTCATGGCCTGCATGACTTCGGTCAAGGAAGGGATATCTATTTCCATCCATGATCCGGAGGCCAAGGAATTTCGTGCTGCAAATATCGAATGGCTCATGGCAAATCATCCCCACGATTGTCCGGTGTGCGACGAAGGCGGTGAGTGTCATTTGCAGGATATGACGGTTATGTGCGGTCACGTGCGTCGAGATTACCGTTTTGCCAAACGGACCCACCGCAATCAGGATCTGGGGCCCCTGATCGAACACGAGATGAATCGTTGCATCTCCTGCTATCGCTGTGTCCGCTTCTATACGGACTATGCAGGGGGCCGTGATTTCAGCGTCTTTGGAGCCCATGAACACTTATACTTCGGCCGTTTCGAGGATGGCCCTTTCGAAAGCGAGTTCAGTGGCAACCTGGTGGAAATATGCCCCACCGGCGTTTTCACGGACAAGATCCTGCACGGTCATTACACGCGCAAATGGGATTTGCAAACAGCGCCCTCCATCTGCGTCCTTTGCGGCGCGGGCTGCAACATCATCCCGGGCGAACGCTATGGAACATTGCGCCGCATCCGGAACCGCTATCATCCCAGCATCAACGGCTATTTTCTGTGTGATCGGGGCAGATTCGGTTTCGAATTTGTCAACAGCAAACGCCGGGTGCGGCAGGCGGTGCGCCGTTTGCACAAGGACGGCCCGCTTGAAACTCTTTTGCCGGACCAAGCAATGGAACACCTGAGTTCGATCCTATCCGGCCCCGGGAAGGTCATCGGCATCGGGTCTCCGCGCGCCTCTCTGGAAGCCAACTATGCACTGCGCACCTTGGTGGGTGCAGAGTGCTTTTGCAATGGTATAGCCGCCGAACAAGCCGGCCTTCTCGCCCTGATTCTCGAGATCCTCCAAAACGGTCCGGCCCGGTCCCCGTCCATCCGGGACATGGAGCAATCGGATGCAGTGCTCGTGTTGGGGGAAGACGTGACCCAGGTGATGCCGCGCGCGGCACTGGCACTGCGGCAATCGGTCCGGCAGGAGCCGATGCAGGAACTGGATCCGTTGCACATCCCCCTATGGCAAGATGCCGGGGTCAGGGAGGCCGTTCAAGATGAAAAAGGCCCGTTCTTTATTGCCACGCCTTACGACAGCCGCCTTGATGACGTGGCCACTCTGACCTATCATGCGGCCCCGGACGACCTGGCACGGCTTGGCTTTGCGGTTGCACATTTTCTCGACCCGAAAGCGTCCTCCGTAGAAGATCTTTCAAAAGAGGAGCGTCTTCTGGCCGAAGCTATTGCCGAGGATCTGAAAGCAGCCAAACGGCCCTTGGTTGTCAGCGGGGTCTCCCAGAAAAGCCCGGCCCTGGTGCGGGCCGCGGCCAACGTGGCTTTTGCACTGTGTAATGAGGAACGAAAGGCCGGCCTGGCCTTTCTAATGCCCGAAGCCAATACCATGGGCGTGGCAATGATGGGAGGGATGGATCTGGATGTTGCTTTAGAGCAGGTAAGGGAAGGGACGACGGAACAAGTCTTCATTTTGGAGAATGACCTGCATCAACACATGGAACCAAAGAAAGCCGAGGCTTTTCTGACGGGTGAACAGGTTGTTGTGCTGGACTATTTGGAGACCGAGACCACACGGAGGGCCGATCTGCTGCTGCCCACAACATCCTTTGCCGAGTGCACCGGTACGCTGGTTAACTACGAGGGCAGAGCCCAGCGGTTTTTTCAGGTCTTTGAGCCCACCGGGGATATGCTCCCTGCCCATCGATGGCTGGCCCGTATGGTGAACATGACCGGAGAAGATGGTTCTGACGCCTGGGGTACCCTGGATGCCGTCATGCATGCTCTGGCCGCGGAGATACCCGACTTTGCGTCGGTGCTCCCAGGGATCCTGCCGGGGAACGATGCGCTCAAAGGCACGAAGGTCCCGCGCCAGTCGCCGCGTTACAGTGGACGCACTTCCATGCATGCAGACCGGGACGTCAATGTTCCGAAACCGCCTGAGGATCCTGATGCCCCCCTGTCGTTTTCTATGGAGGGATTCCAGGGTGTTCCGCCGCCGGCCTTGATTCCACGCTACTGGGCCCCAGGCTGGAATTCGGTCCAGGCACTCAACAAATTTCAGCAGGAAATTGGCGGTTCGCTGCGGGGCGGCGATCCCGGACAACGGCTGCTCGAACCGTCGGCCCTGCCGAAGCGGGCGTATTTCCAAGGTGTTCCGCCGGCATTTCGCCCGAAGACGGAAAAATGGTGCGTCGTGCCCGTTTACCACATGTTCGGCTCCGAGCATCTAAGCATGCTGACGCCGGGAGTCGCCGAGCTGGCCCCGCGGCCCTGTCTCGCATTGAATCCCAAGGATTTGGAAAACCTGGGGCTGGCGGAAGGTGCGGCAGTTCTGATCGATCGTAAGTTTTCCCTGCCCGTCAAGGTCCTGCCGTCTCTTCCCCGTGGGGTGGCCGGATTTCCCGTTGGACCGGCCGGGTACTTGGAAGGCAAATACGTGACGCTGCATTCCGCGGCAAGCGAGGACAAGGATCAGATGGGGAGGGAAACGCATGAATGAAATACTCATAACGATCTTGATCAATTTGGGTATGTTGCTGTTGCTTGGTCCCCTGCTTGTTGCCGCCGCCAACATTTATTTGGAACGCTCAAATGCGATGGTGCCGTTGTAATCCAAAACGAGATGTTCGAGCATCAATTTCTTATTTCCAGGAATGTCGATTTCGATCATGATGTCGCTCACCTTTGTTAATTGTTTCTAAAAAATGTGATTAATTCCTAAACGGAGCGTTTCAACAATTTGAAACCCCACGGGATTTCCAATTTCACCGCATCTGCTGCGTCAGATGGCGTTCCACATAGACAACTATAGCGAGACAACATCTCCTCCCGTTGAGCGGGATTTCGCTTTGCTCAACTTGCTAATCTGCAGCAAACTTGAAAATCGCTCAACACAGGCAGTTAGTATATCCTTTTTATGATACGGTAAAGGGAAACATAATTTCATTCATAAAATCGTTGCACGATTTTATGTTGGAGGATTTTATGAATCCGAAAAACGGGAATCAAACACGTCGACAATCAAATTTGATCGACGGACATGTTCATTTAAGTGACATGGTGTATCCGGAAAGATCGGTTGAAAACGCACTGACAGCAGGTGTAAACCGGATAATTGCCGTTTCAATGAATCTGGATTCGTGCCGCAAAACCCTGTCGCTTGCCGAAAAATATCCGGATCATGTGTTCCCTGCCATCGGCTATCACCCCTGGTCCGTCACGGCGGAAGACACGGAGGATACGCTTCTTTTTATAGCACAAAATCTTCATCGATGTGTTGCACTGGGCGAAGTGGGGCTCGACTATAAAGTGAAAGTGAAGAAAAAACTTCAAAAAGAAGTTTTTGTAAAACTGATGGGCCTTGCCGTTCACGTCCACAAACCGGTGATTATCCATTCCCGGTTTTCATATCAAAGAACCTATGAAATGGCTGCTGAAGCCGGCGTTGAAAAGGCTGTTTTCCACTGGTACAGCGGCCCTGCGGAAATTCTCGACAAAATTATCGACAGCGGATTTTATGTGTCGGCCACGCCGGCCCTGGCGTATAGTTCCCATCATCAGGCGGCGATGTCTCGGGCGCCTTTGGAAAGGATTTTAATAGAAACCGATGCGCCGGTTCAGTATGGCAATCGCCCTTCGGAACCGGCAGACCTGCATGAAACGCTGTTTCACCTTTCAAGGATAAAAAACATGCCCGAAGATCAGCTTGCCGGTATCGTAATAAAAAATACGGAGGGGTTTTTTGGAAATAAATTATTATAATTCGATCAATTTATATGCCGAACCGCTTCATCCTGTTCCAGATGGTCACCCGTGTCACCCCTAAAATTCTGGCGGCTTCCGACTGATTCCCATTTGTTCTTTTGAGTGTTTCTATCAGTTCTATTCTCTTTAAATCTTCCCTGTTAAGCGGCTGATTTCGGTTTGTTTTCAGTTGTTTTTTCTTATGGATGATATTTAGCGGCAGATGGTGGGGTTTGATCAATGTTTCCTGACAGGTGACAAATGCATATTCAAAAGCGCCTTTTAATTCTCTCACATTACCGGGCCACCAGTAATTCACCAGCGCGTCCATGGCGTCATTGCTTATACCCTGTATGTTTTTACCGCTTTTGAGTTGATTTTTACGAAAGAAGAATTCCGCCAAAAGGGGAATGTCCTCTGATCTTTCTCTCAAGGGCGGCAGATTGATGGGGATGACATTAATTCTGAAATAAAAATCTTTCCGGATAACGCCTTCATTCACCATCTTTGTCAAGTTTCTATTTGTTGCTGAAATTATTCGAACATCAACAGGAATGGATTGACTGTCGCCCACGCGCTCTATCAGTTTTTCTTCAATCACACGTAAAAGTTTTACCTGGGTAGAAAGCGGCAAATCCCCAATTTCATCAAGAAAAATATTGCCGTTATGGGCCTTTTCAAACCGGCCTTCCCTGTGTTTATAAGCGCCCGTAAATGCGCCTTTCACATGTCCGAAAAGTTCACTTTCAAGAAGAGACTCCGTCAATGCCGCGCAATTGACCTTAACAAAGGCGCCTCTCCTGCGATCGCTGATTTCGTGTATCGCTTGACTCACCAATTCTTTTCCGGTCCCGCTTTCCCCATATATAATCACCGGCGCATCCGATTGGGCGGCATTTTCAATCAAATCGAATACCTGGCGCATGGGATATGAAGCCCCGATAATGCCATGAAAACCGTCTTTTGATCTCAGTTCCCGCCTGAAGGCTGCGATCTGGTTGTCTTTTTCAATAATCTCAGTAATATCGGCGATGGTTTCAACCGCCCCGATGATATTGCCTCTGGCGTCATGAAGGATAGAGGCATTTTTTAATGCATGAAGAAGGGTTCCGTCTTTTTTTATCAGCGTACACCTTCGTCGCTCCATGGTTCCGGTATCAAACAATACACACCACTGGTCTCCTTTATTTTTACGGGCCATTACAAACAAACTACAGTTCAACACATCACAGGTTTTTCCGATAAGGTCATCTTTTGAATAGCCGGTAATGAACTGAAAGGCTTTATTAACAGAAATAATGCGGCCGTGCGTGTCCACAATCATGACACCGTCTTGAATGGTGTTTACGACGGTTTCCCAATATCTGTCCAGCTCCTCTTCGATCATCCAATTTCCCCTGTTAAAATTTAATAGGTGTTAAATTTATTTTTTAGCATTTTAACAGGTTGATGGCAAGAGACATTTCCACGCATTTTTTCTGAATCCCCCGCAGATAAAGGGATTGTGAAGGAAACATCCGTCGGAAACTCGACCCGTTTAATGTGGCATCTATTTTGCGTTAGCATGGACCAAACCGAAAAACAATGAAGGGGTATTCAAAGTTTGAAGCGTAAAGCGAATCATTACCTCGATTTCAGAGGATCGATCACCTCTATTTCTCTGTTGAAATTGATTCAGACATTTAGAGAAATGAAGCCTGATGAAATTTTAGAAATACTTGGGAGCAATATAGATACTCGCAGCGATCTCTTCAAAGTTTTACCGGATGGTGGTTATGAGCTGATTTTTTTAGATATGCTCGAGGAAGAGGAATGTTTGTATCGAATTCGATTAAAAAAGAAAAAAATAGGATGAAACGATGCCAGAAGAACCCATTATCATCAAAGCGAAAAAGAAAAGCAACTTTTTAGACAAGGTCAAAGAACTTCTTCCGGAAGGCGGAAATCTCAATCTCTGCTTGACCTGTGGGGCTTGTTCTTCCGGATGCCCGGCCACCGGCCTGGAAGATATGGATCCTCGAAAGTTTCTAAGAATGGCGGCCCTGGGCATGGACGAAGAAATTTTAAGTACCCCCTGGGTATGGATGTGTACCATGTGCCAGCGGTGTATTTATGTCTGTCCCATGCAAATCGATATCCCACAGCTGGTCTATAATGTCAGGGCAGCCTGGCCCAGGGAGGAACGGCCAAAAGGTATCCTGGGTTCCTGTGACATGGCATTGAGAAACGACAGTTGCAGCGCCATGGGAACGTCCGAGGAAGATTTCAAGTTTGTGGTTGAAGACGTTCTCGAGGAATATCGGGAGGCCCAGCCGGAATTCAAGGATATGGAGGCGCCCATCGACAAACAGGGAGCCGAATTCTTTTTGAACCAGAATTCCAGAGAACCGGTGACGGAACCGGACGAATTGGTTCCGTTATGGAAGATTCTTCACCTGGCGGGTGTGAATTGGACATATGGCGGCAAAGGCTGGGCAGCGGAAAACTATTGCATGTTTCTGGCGGATGACCGGTCTTGGGAACACATTACCCGAACCACGGCCAAACAGGCGGATGATCTGGGGTGTAAAATCTTTCTCAATACCGAGTGAGGCCATGTCACGTTCTCAGTCCGGGCCGGACTGAAAAAATTCAACATTGAGCATAATTTCGAGGTTAAGAACATCTATGAATACTATGCCAAATGGATTCGGGAAGGAAAACTGAAGGTCAATTCAGACTGGAACAAAGATTTAAAGATCAAGTTTACGGTTCAGGATCCATGCCAGATTGTGCGAAAAAGTTATGGCGATCCCATTGCGGAAGATTTGAGGTTTATCGTCAAATCCATCGTGGGGGATGAAAATTTTATCGATATGATTCCCAACAGGTCGAATAACTACTGCTGTGGCGGTGGCGGCGGCTTTCTGCAGTCAGGATATACAGACGCGCGTCGCGCCTACGGCAAGCTTAAAGCCGATCAGATACTGGCCACCAAAGCCGATTACTGCATTGCGCCTTGCCACAATTGCCATGCCCAAATTCACGATTTGTCGGATCAGCGCGATCATGCTTGGCAGACCGTTCATTTGTGGACGTTGATATGTCTGTCTCTGGGAATTCTCGGCCCGAACGAAAGAGAATACCTGGGAGATGATCTCAAAGAAGTTTTGGTTTTTCATCCGGAATCGGAAATGTAGGTATTGGGCCGGCAAAGGGAACGACGGATATTTAAACGATTTTACGAAATGCGAATAATGACAAAAGAGGAAGGAAACTTATGAGTTTTCAGAAACGATTATCATCAGGTGAATTTGTTGTGTTGGCTGAGATGAATACACCCAAAGGGGTGGATATATCTGAGCTGGTTACCAATGCACGACGTATCAAAGGACGGGTTGATGCCGTCATTGTTCCGGATATGGACAATGGCATCATGCGAATGAGTGCGCTTGCCGGTGGTGTTCTCATGCATCAACAAGGCGTGGAATCCATCATTCATGTCTATTGCCGGGACCGCAACCGAATGGCCCTTCAAGGTGATATCCTGGCGGCCCATGTACTGGGCATTCAGAACCTCGTTGTGGTCCACGGTGAGGAAATGGTCAAGGGTGACCATCGAGATGCAAAACCGGTAGATGACCTTGATGACCTGGAGCTCCTGGGCGCCATACAATCTCTACAAGAAGGGGTGGACATGGCGGGGTTTGAGCTGAATGGGAAGCCCTCTTTTACCGTGGGATGCACCATTGCTCCCTCAGGTAACCATAATGCTTTTGAAAAAGAACTGGCACTCACAGCAAAAAAGATCGAGGCCGGCGCACAATTTATTATCACACCACCGGTCTATGATTTGAGTCACTTTTCTGCGTCTATGGATGCGTTTAAAAAGTTAGGGGTGCCGATTATTTCCACGGTCTTTCTTATAAAATCGGTGGGAATTGCCAGATATATCTCAACCTACGAACCGGGCGCCCATATTTCAGAAGATATGATCAAACGTATTCGGAAAGCGTCGAATATGGAAATGGAGTGCTTGCGGATTGCCGGAGAAACCGTTGCTGGCCTGAAAGAAGTTGCCCAAGGGGTGCACATTATTACCCTCGGCTGGGAATACCGGCTTCCTGAGATTCTGGATTATGCAGGAATTTGACGAATCTTTTTGTCATCGTATGGGTTCGATGGATATCGGATTACAAAGTAAAAATGATTTCAAACAGACAACGAATATAAAATAAGGGCAATATGCAAGATCAAAATACGTTCAAACAAAATCATACGGTACTTGTGATTGGCGGGGGAGTCGGCGGCATTCGGGCTGCCATGGATCTGGCTGAATCGAATCGGGATGTGGTGTTGATAGATAAGTCATACGTCATCGGCGGACTGATGACGCAACTGGACCGCACCTTTCCCACCAACAACTGCGATTTGTGCACCCTGTCTCCCAATCTGTCCGAAAGCGGCCGGCAGTTGCATATCGAGCTTCTGGCGATGACGCAGGTTGCAAAGCTCGACGGAAAAGCAGGTGATTTTCAATTAGAATTAGTTACGGAACCGCGCTATATCGACCTGGACAAGTGTACGGCATGCGGAGAATGTTTTAATAAATTTCCCGAGTGTGTTCGTTTCACTCCGGGTCTCGATCACCGGGCGCCCACCTGTATGCGTTATCCTCAGGCAATTCCCCATGCCTTTTCCATTGATATAGAAAAATGCAAAGATATTGATGCGCTGGTCCAGGTTTGCAAGGCAAATGCCATTGTTCCCGAAGACACCCGAAAGGTTCGGGAAATCAACGCCGGCGCCATTGTTCTTGCACCGGGCGCCGATGTGTTCGACCCCGGAAAATCGGATAGTTTGGGTTATGCCTCAAACCCAGATGTAGTGACCAGTCTGGAATACGAGCGCATACTGTCTGCCTCCGGTCCGACCCATGGAGAACTCATCCGCCCTTCTGATGGAAGACCCCCCCAAAAAATCGCATGGATTCAATGTGTGGGATCGCGCAGCCTTCATGAAGGCGCTGCTTCGTATTGTTCCAGCGCGTGTTGTATGTTTGCATTAAAAGAGTGCATCGTCACCAAGGAGCGCTTTCAGGACAGCATCGAAACCGCAATTTTTTATATGGACATGAGAACGTTCGGAAAAGATTATGAGTTGTATTTAAATCGTGCAAAAAACGATTATGGTATTCGTCTAGTCCGAAGTCGTCCACATAGTGTGTTACACGATCCGGAAACAGCAACGCTGTCCATTACCTATACTCCCCATGACGGCAATATCAATGTCACCGAAAATTTCGATATGGTGGTGCTTTCCACCGGCTTCAAGGTTTCCCAGGACGTGCAGGAACTGGCTCAAAAACTGGGGATTGAACTGAACGTACATCATTTTGCAAAAACAAACGGTTTCAGCCCGGTGGCAACTTCCAAGCCCGGAATTTATGTCTGCGGGATGTTCGAGAGTCCGAAGGATATTCCCGAAACAATGGTCCAGGCTAGTGCAGCGGCATTTTGCGCTTCAAAAGATATTCGTATGCCTTCTGATTCGTCAGAAAGCAATGAAGAATTTTTGCCGGAGCGTGATGTCAGCCAGGAACCCTTAAGAATCGGTGTATTTGTTTGCGACTGTGGATTAAACATCGGGGGGGTAATTAATGCAGAAGGACTGGCGGATTATGCAGGAACACTTCCCGATGTGAAGGTATCTGAAATGATCGGACATGGATGCAGCCGGGAATCCTTGGCACATGTTGAAAACGTTATCATCGAAAAGAATTTGAACCGGGTGGTCATCGGTGGATGTTCTCCAAGAACTCACGAAACCAAGTTTCAGGACACCCTTCGCAGGGCAGGTCTCAATAAATACCTTGTAGAAATCGCCAACATACGGGATCAGGACACATGGGTTCACTTCGATCAATCCGATGATGCATCCATTAAGGCCCAAGAGCTGATTCGTATGGCGACGGCCAGTGTGGCACTGTCTCGACCACTTACGGACAATGTTTTCCCTATGAACAAAGATGTTTTAGTGGTTGGCGGCGGAGTGACCGGAATGAACGCTGCTCTGGGTATGGCCGATATAGGGTTTAAGGTATATCTGGCAGAACGATCCGGAGCTTTGGGCGGCATTGCTAAAAAGATCCGAAAGACCCTTGAAGGGGATGATGTACAGGCTTATATGACGGATCTGATCGATAGGACCACCCGGCATGCTCTGATCGAGGTCATCACCAACGCCTTCATTGTCGATCATACCGGGATGCCGGGTATGTTCAAAACCGGTTTCCAAGTTGCACCACAGATGTTTTATCGGCAGATCACACACGGCGTGACCATTTTGGCCACCGGGGCCCTACCGAATCAGCCCGAAGAATATCTTTTGGGAGAACATGAAAAGGTTTTTACCCAACTCGACATGGATGCCGTGCTCGAGGATCAACCGGATAAAATCAAGAATGCTGCCAATGTTGTTATGATCCAGTGCGTTGGGTCCCGATGTTCGGAAAACCCCAATTGTTCGCGTATTTGTTGTCAATCGGCCGTAAAAAACGCTCTCAGAATGCTGGAACTCAATCCAACGGCCCGGATCTTCATCCTTTATCGGGATATGCGGACCTACGGGTTCCAGGAAGATTATTATAAAAAAGCCCGTGAAAAAGGCGTTATTTTTGTTCGATATGAAACAGATGCCCTTCCCGAAGTTCAGGCCGATGACGAGCGCCTGGAAGTCATATTTAATGATCCGATATTAAAACGAAAGGTATCGGTTTATGCGGACTGCCTTTGCCTGAGTACAGGGTTCATTTCCGATGAAGAATCTACGGAAGATCTGGGAAGAATATTTCACATTCCGAGAACCTTTGACAACTATTTCCTTGAGGATCATATCAAGCTCAGACCCATAGACTTGCCAATCCCTGGATTTTTTGTGGC
>Ga0315540_10000350_pt1 | contig 25822 bp, 23 predicted proteins | sample SalMarSW160110MG_FD_203677 | JGI IMG/M metagenome (GOLD analysis project Ga0315540, IMG submission 203677) | Salt marsh sediment microbial communities from the Plum Island Ecosystem LTER, Massachusetts, United States - Salt Marsh Sediment SW1601-10 ...
GATGAGGCTATACTCATCCGCCGCCGCGGGTCTTCGGGCGCGCCTCACTCGGAGGTGCCCGGGGGTCCGACGGCGGCGACGCCCCAGAGCCGGCCGGTCCGGCCCCGGTCGCGTCGGTGGGAGAAGTACCAGTACGGCTCGCACGCGGTGCAGGCGCCCGTGTCGTGGAGGGAGTCGGGCGGGATGCCGGCCGCTTCGAGCGCGAGACGTGCCGCGGTCGGCAGGTCGAGACGGGGCCGCCCGTCGGTTTCGCGCCGCGCTTCCGCGGGGAAGCGGTCCGCGACGTCGCGGCCGACTTCGTAGCAGCAGCCCCGGATGCAGGGGCCGATGTGGACGTGGACTTGCGCCGGCTCGCAGCCGGCGCTCGCGCAAAGGGCGGCCAGCGCGGCGCCCGGCATGCCGTCGGCGGTTCCCCGCCAGCCCGCATGGGCGGCGGCGACCGCACCGGGGGCGACATAGAGGAGCGACATGCAGTCGGCGGTGGTCACCGCGAGGGCGACGCCGGGAACGCGCGTCACGAGCGCGTCGCACCCCGGCTGATGGCCGGGCGAGGTGACCTCGACCACGCGGGCGCCATGGACCTGCCCGGCGGTCGCGAGAGCGGCCGGATCGAGCCCGAGGGCGGCGAGAAAGCGGGTGCGGTTCTCGACGACCGCGCCGGGACGGTCGGCGGTGGAGCGGCCGAGGTTGAGCGACTCGAAGGGCGGCGCGCTGACGCCGCCGCGGCGGGTCGAGAAGGCGAGACGGAAGGCGGCAGGGCCGTGCGAGGGCCGCCAGTGGGGTACGGGGGCGTGAGGATCGAGCGTCCACATGAGCCGGGCACGCTAGGCAGCGGCGGGCGCGGGGTCAAGGAACCGGGTTCGAACGGAAAGGAAGAATGGTGAACCGACGTCAGGCAGTCCTCCTCCTTGCGCTGGCCGTGATCGCAGTCCTGTCGGTGAAGGCCTTCGCGCAGGGGCGGGCCGCCACGCCGGGCGCCCGCGCCCCGGAGACGTCGGCCGTCGCGACCGTGGGCCCGCGGAGCATCACCCGGGCGGAGTGGGAGCGCCGCTGCGCGCTCGCGCTCGCCGAGTTCGAGAAGCGCAACTCGCAGAGCGGGCTCTCGACCGAGGTCCGCGACCTCGTCCGCCGGCAGGTGCTCGAGAGCGAGATCCGGATCGAGATGCTCGTGCTCGAGGCGAAGCGGCTCGGGATGACCGCCACGCCGGCGGAGGCCGAGTCGGCCCTCAAGGGCGACCCGTTCTTCAATCCGGGCGGCCGATTCGACGCGGCGCGCTTCGAGGCGGCCCGCACGACGCAGCCGGCGGCATTCCAGTCCGCGATCGCCACGGCCAGGGAGCAGATCGCCGCGCGCCGGCTCAACGACCGGATCATGGAACGTTACCGGCCTCCGGACGATCGCTTGAAGCGCCGGGCCGAGCGCGAGCTCCGGCATGCGACCGTGGACGTGCTCGGGCTGGCGGAGGGTGATTTCGACGGCAGCTACGCCGAGCCGCGCGAGCAGGACGTGATCCACTGGTACCACGCGCACACCGACGAGTACCGGCGGGAGGATCGCGCCTCGCTCACGGTGGCGTTCGTGAATTCTCCGGGCCTGTCGGATTCGATCCGCAACCTGCCGGGCGGCGCGCAGGCGTGGTCCCGCCGGATGAAGGCGATGGCGGACAGCATCCTCGTCGAGGTCGCCCACGGGAAGTCGCTCGAGCAGGCCGCCGGATTCCTCGGTCCGCGCTCGGGGACGATCGTGACGCCGGACAACTTCCCGGGCTACTGGCGCGCGGGCGCCGACGTGAACCGGCGCATCTTCCAGGTTTCGAGCCGGGGCAAGGTGATTCCCGAGGCGCTCCCGGCGACGGAGGGATGGCTGGTCGTTCGCGTGGACGACATCGTCCCCGCGCACGTAGCTCCGCTCCGCGAGGTCTCGAAGGAGATCCGCAGGCAGCTGCGCGCCGACCGCAAGCTCCACCACGAGGAGTACGAGGAGCGCGCGCTCTACGCGACGATCCGGGACTCGCTCGCGGCGCCGGCCTGGCAATTCCGGGTGGCGATGTTCGACACGGGCAACGTGAAGCTGCCCGAGCCAGGCCCGTCGGACCTCGACCGCTACTACCGGGGGCACCTCGCCGACTACTCGTCGTTCGACGCGAAGACCGGCGCGATCGTCTCGCGCCCGTTCGACGAGGTGCGCGACGAGATCCGCTCACGGTGGTTCGCCGACCGGCGGCGCATCGAGGTGCGGATCGCGGCCGACGAGCTCCTGCGCGCGTGGGCCTCGGGCAAGCAGGACGCGAAGGAGGAGGAGCGGCTCGGTGCGCGCGACCTCCCGCCGGCGATCCACGGCTCGGCGGTCGAGGTGGGAGACGCCACCGCGGCCCTGACGGACACCGTCTGGTCCTATGCCGACCCGAAGGGGCCGGGGATGGTGCCGACGGGGAGCGGGTGGATCGTGTGGAAGACCGTGGGCCGTATGGACCGGGCTGTGCCGACGTTCGAACAGGCCCGCCCCCTGCTCGCCCGCCGCGTGGCGGCCGCGAAGGCCGCCGCGGAGGTGGCCGGCGCGCGAGCGCTCTTCGCGCAGGACGCCGGGCGATTCTCCGGGGGCAAGGTCATCTACTACTCGCGCTTCGGCATCCCCGCGCAGAACCCGATGGACGTCCAGCTCACGCGGGCCGAGGTGGAGCGGTACCAGAAGGAGCACCTCGACCGGTATTCGGCGCCCGAGCTGGTCACGGCGCGCCACATCCTCATCGCCCCCGGGAACTCGAGTCCCGAGGCGGATCGCGCCGCCCGCAAGCGGGCCGAGGAGATCCTGCGCCGGGCGAAGGCCGGCGAGGACTTCGCGGCGCTCGCGAAGCAGTACTCCGACGACCCGGCCACGAAGGACAAGGGCGGGGACCTCGGCACGTTCGGCCGGGGCACGATGATGGCCCCGTTCGAGCAGGCCGTCTTCGCGCTGAAGCCCGGCGAGTTCGCTCCCGAGCCCGTGCGGACGACCCTCGGCTGGCACGTCGTCTACTGCGTCGATCACGTGCCGGCGGTGGTGCACAGGCTCGACTGGATCTACATGATCGTGGGGGGCGACGCGGCGCGCGACAAGGCCCGTCGCGAGGCCGGCGCGCGCGCCGACAGCTTCGTGCGCGTCCTGAGGAGCGTCGACGCGGCGAAGGCCGTGGCGAAGAAGTACGGCTACGTGCTCCAGTCGTTCCAGAAGCCCCTGGGCGAGAGCTCCGTCAACAGCCCGATCGCGGAATACTACAAGTCCATCGACGAGGCCCGGCCCGGGCAGTTCGTTCCGCGCGCCGATGGCATGCCCGGCAACACCTACTGGGTCACCTGGATCGACAGCATCGGCCCGCCCCGGGCGCCGGACTGGGACCAGGCGAAGAAGTCCGCGCTCGAGAGCTACCGGCGCGGGGCCGGGCGGCGCGCCCTGGAAGCGAAGCGGGCCGAACTGGACTCGCTCGCGGCGCAGGGCTGGTCCCTCGACAGCCTGGGAGCGCTCTGGGGTGGCCTCGAACGTCAGGACAACCTGGTCGCGGGCCGCGGCCTGCCGGGCCTGGGAGGCGCGTCCGTCCTCGACTCGCTGGTGTTCGGGACGGCGGACGCCGCGCCGGTCCTGTCGGTCGGACAGGAGAGCGGCTGGGTGGATCTGGCGCAGGGCATCGCCCGAATCCGCCTCGTGGATCGCCAGGAGCCGGCGCGCGAGCAGTTGCTCGCGCGGATGGCGGCCGACCGGAACGCGGCGATCGAACGGGGCCTCGTCGGGTACTTCGCCGGGCTCGAGCACCGTTGGCCGGTGCACATCCTCGACGCGAAGATGCGGGCGACCTCGCCCGTCGAACCGGCCCCCGCGCGCCGGCGCTGATCCGGCCGGAGGGCGACCACCGGGGCGGCGGGGCGTGCAATCTGCACGTTCCGCCGCCCCGCGCGCTTCCCCGGGACAGGTCCGTCTCAGGTCCGGCGCGGAATCGGCCGATGGTATGTTGCGTGTCGGCCTCCCGACGGGACGAAAGGACATGGCGACCCTTCCCTCCGAGAACGTGAACACGAACCCGAAGCGCGTCGTCCTGGTGGACTTCGACTGGGCCGACGCCGACCTGATGCCCGAGCTGCTGCGCCAGCCCGGGGTGGCCGTGCGGCTCGTCGCCGGCAGCCACGCGCAGGATCCCGGCCTGCGGGTCGCCGAGCTGTGCGGCCTGCCGCGGACGCTCGACCTCGCCGACCTGACCCGCGAGATCTTCGACCTCGCCCTCGTCGGCGAGAGCAGTTCGCGGCGGACGCAGCTCGAGAGCCTGCTCCTCGCCCTCGGAACGCCCTGCCAGACGCCGCAGGAGTTCCTGCGAGGCCAGCCCGAGGCGCCGTCCGAGACCACCGCCATCGAGGCACCGCTGGCCCTCCACGCCGCGGCGCTCGAGCACACGCTGGGCGGCGGCGACTTCGACGCGCTCGTCGAGCAGGCGCTGCCGGACCTCGGCGCGGACGCGCCGGTCACGCCGAAGGCAGTTCCGCTCGGCCACCACCCCCGGATCCTCATCACGAGCTTCGAGGACTTCCCGTCGCACGAGGCCCGGGCCCACCTCGAGGAGGCCCTGAAGGACCTGGTCCAGCGCTCCGGCGCCGGCACCGCGGAGCTCCACGCGGGCGACAGTGCGTCGCTGCAGCTGCTCGCCCAGGTGGGGCCGGAGGACAAGCTGCTCCGGGGTCTCATCGACCTCGCCAACGAGCTCGGCACGCCGCAGGTGGTCACGCGGCTCTCGGAGCCCGGGCGCGGCAAGGCCTGGGGTGCGTGGCCCTTCCGGACCACGCAGCGACGGGGCGTCCTCGCCGCGACCTCGCTCGATCCGCAGGCCGGCTGGAGCGAGTGGCAGAACATGGTGGAAGACCTGCGGAACTCCTGGGACGAGCAGGACCGCGAGCGCGCCGGGGCGTCGTTCCCGTTCACGCCGATGCGCGCGACGGGCTGGCTCGACGCGGAGGAGTTCGGCGCCCGCATCGAGCTGGCCCTCGAGCGGAACCGCCACGACCGGATGCGCTTCGAGCTCCATCGGCTCGACTTCCCGGACGCGCCGATGGCGGTCGAGGCGCTCTGCGGCTGGCTGCCCGGCCAGATCCGCGACACGGACTGCATCTGCCGCCCGTCGCCACACGGCGTGCTGCTGCTGAACGCCGGACCGGCGGAGACCTTCACCTACCTGCGCCGCCGCCTGCTCGCCCTGTGGGACACCGCCTGGCGCGACTCCGGCGCGGCGCCGCCGGCGCCGGCGCTCGTGGACCAGCACGTCGCGATGGCGGGGCCCGAGGACGCCGAGATGTTCCTCGCCGCCGCGGGAGCCTGGCTGAGCAAGCCCTGACGGTCGTCCGCGCCGGGCACCGCGGTGCCGGCGGCGCGGCGCTTGACCCTGCGGGGCCTGCGCGGCACTGTGCGCGCCTTCCACTGGAGGTCGCGTGCCACGCCCGATCCGCCGCCTGCCCGAGGAGACCGCTTCCCGCATCGCCGCGGGAGAGGTCGTCGAGCGGCCCCTCTCGGCCCTGAAGGAAGTGCTCGAGAACGCGCTCGACGCCGCCGCCCGGCGTGTCGAGATCCGCGTCGAGCGCTCGCTCGACCAGGGCTTCTCCGTGGGCGACGACGGCCTCGGCATCGCGGCGGGCGAGATCGAGCTCGCGCTCGAACGGCACGCGACGAGCAAGGTGCTGGCGCTCGAGGACCTCGACCGGCTGGAGACGCTCGGCTTCCGCGGCGAGGCCCTGCCGAGCATCGCCGCCGTCAGCCGGCTGCGCCTGACGTCGCGCCCGGCGGACGCGGAGGCGGCCGCCTTCGTCGAGGTCGAGGGCGGCCGCGTCACCGACCGCGGGTCCGCTCCCCGGTCCCCGGGGACGACGGTCGAGGTGCGGGACCTGTTCTTCAACACCCCCGCCCGCCGGAAGTTCCTCCACTCCGCCGGCGGCGAGCTGCGGGCGGCCATGCGCATGATCGAGGGTTATGCGCTCGCGCGGCCGGAGGTCGCCTTCCGGCTGCTCGTGGACGGCAAGGAGCGCTTCGAGTGGGGTGCGACCGACTCCCGTCGGGACCGCGCCGCGCAGATCTGGGGCGCCCGCCACGCGGGGCAGCTCGTGGAGGCCCGCGGCGAGCGCGGGGGGGCCCGCGTCGAGGCACTGCTCGGCCTGCCCGAGCACGCGCGTTCGACCCGTGAGGGCCAGGTCTTCCTCGTGAACGGCCGCTGGATCCAGAACGCGGCGCTCTCGCAGGCGCTGCGACACGCGTACGGCAACCTGCTCCCGGGCGGGCGGTTCCCCTCGGCCGTCCTCTGGGTCGAGGTGGCGCCGGAGCGGCTCGACGTCAACGTGCACCCGACCAAGCGCGAGGTGCGCTTTGCCGACGACGACGCGATCTTCTCGCTCGTGGCCTCCGCGTGCGCCCAGCCCCTCTCGAGCCTCTACCCGCCGTTCCGCGTCGTGGAAGGAGGAAGCACCGAGGCCCGGCAGCCCTCCTGGGCCGAGCGCGTGCGGGAGACGCCGCCGGGGGACGAGTCGCAGCTCGGCCTCGGCCTGCCGGGCGAGCCCGCGCGGGCGCCCGATGCGGGGGGCGCCGCGCCGGCGGCCGCGCCGGCCGGCGCCGCGGCCGAGCCGGAGCTGTGGCAGCTCCACCGCACGTACATCCTCGCGCCGGTGCGCGGCGCGCTCGTCATCATCGACCAGCACGCGGCGCACGAACGCATCCTCTACGAGGAGGCCCGCGCACGGCTCGAGCGCGAGACCGGAGCCTCGCAGGGCCTGCTCTTCCCGGCGCTCGTGGACCTCACGCACGCCCAGTTCGAGATGCTGCTCGAGGCCGTCGCGCTTCTGAAGCGGCTGGGCTGGGACCTCTCGCCGCTCGGGCCGCCCACGGTGGTCATCCAGGGCGTTCCGGCGGGAATCAAGGTGGAACACCCGGGACTGCTGCTGCAGGACCTGCTCGACGGCATCGCCGACGGTGGCCTGCCGCACCAGCACCACGGCGGTCCGGCGCTCGCGCAGGACGACCTGCTCGAGCGCCTCGCGCGGTCGCACGCCTGCCACTCCGCGGTCCGGGCGGGCGACGCGCTCTCGGTGGACGACATGCGGTCGCTGGTGGACCGGCTCTTCGCCACCTCGCGTCCGCACGGCGACCCGCATGGGCGGCCGACGTTCGTGCGCATGGAACTCGACGAGCTGCACCGCCGCTTCGGCCGGACGTGACCGCCGCCTCCCGCACCCTGGTCGCCGTCGTCGGGGCCACGGCGACGGGAAAGTCCGACCTCGGCGAGGCGCTGGCGGCCGGGCTCGGCGGCGAGGTGGTCTGCGCCGACGCCCGGCAGGTCTTCCGCGAGCTCGAGATCGGGACCGGCAAGCCGACGCCGGCCGAGCGCGCCCGGCTCCCGCACCATCTCTTCGACGCCCTCTCGCTCGAGGAGCGTCCGAGCGCGGGCTGGTACGCGCGGCGCGCGCGCGAGGCGTGCGAGGAGATCTTCGCCCGCGGGGCCGCCGTGGTGCTCGTGGGCGGCTCCGGGCTGTACGTGCGGGCCCTGCTCGAGGGGCTCCACGAGGAACCTCCCGGGAACCCGGAGGTGCGCGAGCGCCTGCGCGGGGAGTTGGAGACGGAGGGACCGGAGGTCCTGCATGCCCGGCTGGCCGGCCTGGACCCGCCGACCGCGGCGCGCCTCGCGCCACGGGACCGCCAGCGGATCACGCGCGCGCTGGAGGTGTACGAGGCGAGCGGCCGTCCGCTCTCGTGGTGGCACGAGCACGCGCGGCGGACGCCGCTGGACGCCGACGTCCGATCGCTGGAGGTGACGTGCCCGGCCGCGAGCCTCCGGGAACGGATCGAGCGGCGCACCCGGGCCATGTTCGCGGGCGGCCTGGTCGAAGAGACGCGCGCCCTCGTCGAGGGCGGCCGCGGGCAGGCGCTGCGCTCGCTCAAGGCGATCGGCTACGACGCGGTGCTCGGCCTGCTCGCGGGCGTCCTGACCCGCGAGGCGGCGATGGCCGTGACCGACCTGCGCACCCGGCAGCTCGCGAAGCGCCAGCGCACGTGGTTCCGCCACCAGGGCGGGGGGGCCCGGCTCGACGCCCGCGACCGGTGGGAGGGGCCGCCGCTGGCCGAAGCGTTCGCCGCGCTGCGGTTGACACCCCCTCGGGCACTCTCGTAGCTTGCCGGGTTGCCAAGCACCCCGAGGGACACGCGGGCATAGCTCAGTTGGTAGAGCGCGAGCTTCCCAAGCTTGAGGTCGCGGGTTCGAACCCCGTTGCCCGCTCCAGTTTCGCCCCGGTTCCGGCCGGGGCCCGCGGCGCGCCGGCCCCGCAGGGCGGCGCGCCCTTTCCATGAACGGGCACGAACCCGCCATTCCATGTCCGCACCTGTCGTCGCCATCATCGGACGCCCCAACGTGGGCAAGTCGACGCTCTTCAACCGCATCATCGGGGAGCGCCGTGCTGTCGTTCACGACCGGCCGGGCGTGACGCGCGACCGCAACGCGGTCCGGGCCGAGTGGACCGGACGCCCGTTCGTGCTCGTGGACACGGGCGGCTTCCTGCCCTCGGCCTCCCAGGGCCGCGACGCCGACGTGCGGCGCCAGGCCGAGGCGGCGATCGGGCTCGCCCAAGCGGTCCTCTTCCTCGTGGACGCGCGCACGGGGGTGACCGACCTCGACCAGGCCATCGCGACCCAGTTGCGAAAGGCGGGAGCGCGCGCGCTGCTCGTCGTGAACAAGGTGGACAAGCCCGGCGACGCGATCGTGCACGACTTCCACCGGCTCGGGCTCGGGGAGCCGCTTCCCATCGCGGCCGAAGGTGGCCTCGGGATCGGCGACCTGCTGGACGCCGTACTCACGCTGCTTCCCGACGAGCGTCCGGACGCCGGGCGGCCGGACGCTCGCGTGGCGATCGTCGGCCGGCCGAACGTCGGCAAGTCCTCGCTCGTGAACGCGCTTCTGGACGAGGACCGCGTGCTCGTCGAGGAGACCGCCGGCACGACCGTGGACGCCATCGACACCGACTGGGTCACGCCGCACGGCCGCTTCACGCTCGTGGACACGGCGGGCATCCGGCGGCAGTCGATGTTCGAGGACCAGGCCGAGTTCTACGCGACGATGCGGGCGCTGAACGCCCTCGAGCGTTCCAACGTGGCCTGCCTCGTCGTGGACGCCCGCGAGGGGTTCCAGAAGCAGGAGGCCCGGCTCGCGCACCACGCCCTCGATGCGGGATGCTCGCTGCTCGTGCTCTACAACAAGTGGGACCTCGTCGAGGGCCGCGAGCAGGCGTGGAAGGACCTCGCCGCCGACCGTGCGCGTCGGTTCCCGACGCTCGCGGACCTGCCCGCCCACCCGGTGTCAGCGAAGGAAAAGATCCACCTCGCGCGGCTGCCGGAGTACATTGCGGCACGGGCCTCCGAGAACGTCCGCCGGATCCCGACGGGCGAGCTCAACGACTGGCTGGCGCTCGTCCAGAAGCGCCGGCAGGTCCCGAGCAACGCCGCCGGCCGGAGCCCGAAGATCTACTACATGACGCAGACGGGGATCCGCCCGCCGAGCTTCACGCTGTTCGTGAACGCCCCGTCGCGCCTTGGCGACAACTACCGCCGCTACCTCTGGGGGCAGTTCGTGGAGCACTTCGGGTTCCGGGGCACGCCGCTCCGCTTCAAGGTGAAGAAGAGCGAGTAGCATGGGACCGGTGCCGGCGCTGGCGGGAACCGTCGCGATCGCCTACGTCTCGGGCTCGCTGCCGTGGGGCCTGTGGCTGGGACGGTGGCTGCGCGGCGTTGACGTGCGGACGATGGGCTCCGGCAACCTCGGCGCCACGAACGTCTACCGCTCGCTGGGTCCCGCGATCGGCATCGCCACGCTGCTCCTCGACATCGGCAAGGGCGCGCTTCCCGTGGCACTGCTCCCCCGGTCGGCCTTCGGGGCGGGATTCCCCGGGGGGCCCGAATGGTGCGCGCTGGCGGCGGCGTTCGCGGCCGTTGCGGGGCACGTCTGGACGTTCTTCGCCGGATTCAAGGGCGGAAAGGGCGTCGCCACCTCGGCCGGCGTGCTGCTGGCGCTCTCGCCTCCGTCGTTCGGGGTCTTCGTGGGCGTCTTCCTCGTCGTGCTGCTCCTGACGCGCTACGTCTCGCTGGGCTCGATCCTCGGTGCCGTCGCGTTCTCGGTTGCGCTCGCTCGCTTCTCGCCCTCGGGTGTCGCCAGCCCGTCGTTCGCCGTCGGCGTCCTGCTCGCCGTGCTCGTCATCGCCCGTCACCGCGACAACATCCGCCGGCTCGTGCGGGGCGAGGAGCGGCGGTTCCGCTTCACGAGGGGGCGCCCGTGAGCCGCGTCGCCATGCTGGGCGCCGGGTCCTGGGGTACGACGCTGGCGGTGCACCTCGCGGCGGAAGGCCACGAGGTCCGCCTGTGGGGCAACGACCGCGCCGACCTGGCCGCGCTCGAGCGCGACCGGGAGAACCGCAAGTTTCTCTCTGGCATCCACCTGCCGGAGGGCGTTAAGGTGCAACCGGAACTGGAGGCTGCGCTCGACGGGGCCGGCTTCCACTTCTACGTGGTGCCCTCGCAGGCGGTGCGCGAGGTCGCGGCGGCCGTCCGCGCCACCGGCGCGGAGGGCGTGCCGGTCTGCGCGAGCAAGGGCCTCGAGCTCGGGACCCTCCGCCGGCTGTCGGTCGTGCTGGGCGAGACGCTCGGCGACCCGGCGCCGGTGGCGTTCACCGGGCCGAGCCACGCGGAGGAGGTCGCGGTCGGGATTCCGACCTCGATCGTGGCGGCGTGCACCGACGAGGCGCGCTCGCGCGCGGTCCAGGTGCTGTGCTCGACGCCGCGTCTGAGGGTGTACACGAACGACGACGTCACGGGCTGCGAGTACGGCGGGGCGCTGAAGAACATCATCGCGATCGCCGCGGGCCTGTGTGACGGGCTGGGCTACGGGGACAACACGAAGGGCGCGCTGCTCACGCGGGGACTCGCCGAAATCAGCCGGCTGGGTGTCGTGATGGGCGGGAGGCGCGAGACGTTCTTCGGGCTGGCGGGGATGGGCGACCTCATCGCGACGGCGATGAGCCGCCACAGCCGCAACCGCCATGTCGGCGAGCGGCTGGGTCGCGGGGAGACGCTCGAGCAGGTGCTCGGGGCGATGGTCATGGTGGCGGAGGGTGTGAACACGGCGAAGGCCGCGCGGGACCTGGGCCGGGAGCGCGGCGTGGAACTTCCGATCACCCAGCAGGTGTGCGCGATCCTGCTGGAGGGGCGGAGTCCGCTCGAGGCCCTGACGGCCCTGATGACGCGCGACCTGAAGAGCGAGAACTGACGGCGAGACGCGAGGAGGCACACTTGGCGATCCGGAAGCTGGACCCCGACGCGGACGGCAAGCTCTATCGCTCGATCAGCGAAGTCAGCGAGATGCTGGACGTGAAGCCGCACGTGCTCCGTTACTGGGAGACCCAGTTCAGCATGCTGCGGCCGAAGAAGAACCGGGCCGGGAACCGCATGTACCGGCCGGAGGAAGTCCGGCTGCTGCTGCGCATCCGCGAGCTGCTCTACGGCAAGCGCTTCACGATCGCCGGTGCACGGCGCACGCTGCTGGCCGAGCGCCGCGAGGATTCGCCGCAGGGCGAGCTGGAGTTCGCCGAGGCCGAGCGCCGAATGCTGATCTACGAGGTCAAGGAGGGCCTGCGCGACATCGTCAGCCGCCTGCGCGCCGGGCGGGAGGCGCGGGACCTCGAGCCCACGCGGGCCGGCTGAGCGCCGGCATTCTTGCGCGAATCCCGGCGGACCGGTACATTCCCCGCCGCTTTTCGCATGAGGCCTCCGGTCGGGGCGTAGCGCAGCCCGGTAGCGCACCTGCATGGGGTGCAGGGGGTCGCTGGTTCGAATCCAGTCGCCCCGACCATTCCCTTCCCACGGCCCGAAGCATGCCCGCCGACTCCCACCCCCGCGACGAATCGCCCCTGCGGGTGGCCGCGCTGGTGCCTGCCTACCAGGCCGCGGCCCACCTCGGCGAGGTGCTGCTCGGCCTGGGCGACCTCGACCCGGCGCCGCACGTCCTCGTGGTGGACGACGGCTCGCGCGACGCGACGGCCGCGGTGGCGCGACAGTTCGGGGCGGAGGTGCTGTCGTTCGCCGGCAACCGCGGTAAGGGGCACGCCCTGCTGGCGGGCTTCGAACGGCTCACGGACTTCGACGCCGTCGTGACCCTGGACGCCGACGGCCAGCACCCGCCGGAGTGCCTGCCGGCCTTCGTCGCCGCGGCCGAAGCGGGGGCCGACCTCGTGCTCGGGCGCCGCGAGATGGGGGCGGACATGCCGCCGCTCCGCCGGTTCGCGAACCGCTTCAGCAGCGGCTGGTGCAGCGCGATCGCGGGGCAGCGGATCGGCGACAGCCAGTGCGGTTATCGGCTGTACCGCCGGGAGGTGCTCCGGGGCACGCCGGTGCGCGCGAGCCGCTACGAGGTCGAGACCGAGATGGCCGTGCGCGCCGCGCGGCTCGGCTTCCGCGTCTCCGAGGTCGTCATCCCCACGGTGTACGGCGACGAGGCGAGCCACATCCGGATCACGCGCGACGTCCCCCGCATCGTCGCGATGATGGTCCGGCTGTCCTTCGAACGGCCCGTGAAACGAAAGGTGGACAATGCACATCCTGCTCACGAATGACGACGGCGTCTCCTCGCCGGCGCTCGAGCAGCTGAGGAAGCACCTGGGGGCCTTCGGCCACGTGACCACCATCGCGCCGGACCGCAACCAGAGCGCCACGTCGCAGTCGCTGACGCTGCACCGGCCCCTGCGCATCCATGCGCTCGAGCCGGACGTCTACAGCGTCGACGGCACGCCGACGGACTGCGTCCTGATCGGCTTCCACGGCCGGCTCGTCGAGCCCCCGGACTTCGTGGTCTCCGGGATCAACCACGGGCCGAACATGGGCGAGGACGTCTTCTACTCGGGCACCGTCGCCGCCGCGATCGAGGGCGTGCTGCAGGGCGTGCCCGCGATCGCCGCATCCCTGGTCACGCGAGAGCCGACCGACTTCGCCGAGCCGGCGGCCAGCGTGGGGCGGCTGCTCGGCCAGGTCCTGCGGCGGGGCGTTCCGGACCGCCTGCTGCTGAACGTGAACTTCCCGTTCCGTCCGATGTCGGAGACCCGCGGCGTCCAGCTGACGCGTCTCGGGACCCGCATCTACCAGGACACGCTGGTGAAGAAGGTGGATCCGCGTGGGCGCGACTACTACTGGATCGGCGGCGAGGATCCCGTCTGGCAGCCCGAGCCGGGCACGGACTTCCACGCCGTGAACCACGGCTGGATCTCCGTCACGCCGATGCGGCTCGACCTGACCGACCACGCGGGCATCGACGGGCTCGGGGAGTGGGAACTGCAGCCATGACCGGCCTGCACGGGACGGGCCCGGAAGCCTGGGCCGCCGCCCGGCGCCGGATGGTGGACGAGCAGCTCCGGGCGCGCGGGATCCTGGATCCGCGGGTCCTCGCGGCGATGGACGCCGTGCCCCGGCACCTGTTCGTATCGCCCGGGTTCGAGGACCGGGCCTACGGGGACTTCGCGCTGCCCGTGGCCGAAGGGCAGACGATCTCGCAGCCCTGGATCGTCGCGCGCATGCTGGAGCTGGCGCGCGTGCCCGATGGCGGCCGCGTCCTCGAGGTCGGGACGGGGACCGGCTACCAGACCGCGCTGCTCGCGGCGATCGCGGGGGAGGTGGCGAGCGTGGAACGGCTGGCCCCGCTGCTCGACGCCGCGCGGGAGAGGCTCGCGCTCCTGGGTGTGACGAACGTCCGGCTGCGCCTCGGAGACGGCACGCTGGGTTGGCAGGAGTTCGCACCCTATGCTAGCGTCCTCGCCGCCGCTGCGGCACCGCATGTCCCCGAAGCGCTCCTGCATCAGCTCGACGAAGGGGGCCTGCTGGTGATTCCCGTGGGCGGTGCCCGGTTGCAGCGCCTCGAAGTCTGGCGCCGCCACGGGCATCGCTTCCCGCACGAAAGGCACGACGAGTGCCGGTTCGTACCGCTCATCGGGCAGGACGCGTGGCGGGAGGATCCGCACCACAACTGAAGTCGTCGTCGCGTCGGGGCGTGGCTCAGCCTGGTAGAGCACCTGGTTCGGGACCAGGGGGTCGGAGGTTCAAATCCTCTCGCCCCGACCATTCGTCGCCGGACTCGTCCCCTCGGGGGCGGGTCCGGTTCGTCTTTCCCGGCCTTGCGGCCCGCGAACCGCGGAGCGCATCCTGAGCCATGCACCACTTGATCGCGATCGTCTACGGGAGGGTCCAGGGCGTGGGATTCCGCTGGTTCGTGGCGCGGAGGGCCGAGGAGCACGGGGTCGCCGGCGAGGTGCGCAACCTGCCGGACGGCGCCGTCGAGACGGTCGCCGAGGGGCCGCGCCCGGCGCTCGAGGCGTTCCTCGACGACCTGCGCTCCGGGCCCCCGCGGGCGCGGGTCGAGCGCGTGGACGAGCGATGGAGCGAAGGTCCGGGGCGCCACCGGGGCTTCCGGATCGCGGGATGAGCCGCCGCGGAGAGGCTTTCGTGCCGGTCACGTTCACCGACCGGCTCGCGGGCGCCGCCGAATCGGCGCGCGCCGTCGGCGAGCTGGACCGCCGCGAGTTCGAGTCACTGCTGCTCGCTCCCGGATTCGACGAGTCCGAGTTCGAGTCGTTCCGGGCGGCGCTGGTGGCGGCAGGCATCCGCCTGCCCGACGAGCCCGAGGACGCGGCCCCGGCCGGCGTCGAGCCAGGCCAGCTGCGCGGCGAGCCCGAACGCGACCTGCTGGACCTCTACCTCGACGAGATCGGCCGCTTCCCGCTGATGGCCCACGAGGAGCTCCTCGCGGAGGCCGCCCGTGCGCGCTCCGGGAGCGCGAGTGCGCGCAAGCGGATGATCCTCGCGAACCTCCGCCTCGTCGTGCACGTGGCCCGTGCCTACCGCAACCGCGGCCTGCCGTTCCTCGACCTCATCGAGGAGGGCAACCTGGGCCTCATCGGGGCGGTGGACGGGTTCGACCCGGGGCGCGGCGTGCGCTTCTCGACCTACGCGGCGCTCTGGATCCGGCAGGCCATCCTGCGCGGACTCGCCGAGCAGGCCCGCGCGGTGCGCATCCCGGTGCAGATGTTCCGGCAGATCCACCGGTTCGTCGCCACCCGGCGGGCGCTCTTCGCCCGGCTCGGGCGGGACCCCGCGCCCCAGGAGATCGCGGCGGAGATGGAGATCAGCGTCGCCCGGGTGGAGCGGCTGCGGGCGCTGCACGAGGGCATGCAGTCGCTCGACACGCACGAGGGCGTGGACGCCTTCGAGGCGCTGTCCGCCGAGGAGATCGGGTGGGCGCCGGCGTCGGTCGAGCGGCTCGTCGAGCTGCAGCTCGAGCACGAGAAGCTCGATCGGCTGCTCCGCGGGCTCTCGCAGCGCGAGGAGCAGATGATCCGGATCCGGTACGGTTTCTACGACGGGATCGCACGAACGCTTCAGGAGACCGGGGTGCACTTCGGGATCACCCGGGAGCGTGTGCGGCAGATCGAAGCGCGCGCGCTCGAGAAGCTGCGCAACGCGATCGAACTGGCCGACTCGGGGGGCGCCCCGCCCGGGGCGGAGCGCTGAGTGGACGGCTTTTGCGGGCGGGCGCGCCGCGCTACGATGCCGGCGCTCGAGCCCCTCGCCAACCGGAGCCCGCCATGGAACTGAAGGACTTCATTCGCGACGTCCCGGACTTCCCGAAGAAGGGGGTCCTGTTCAAGGACATCATGCCGCTCATCGCCTCGCCCGACGCGTTCGCGGAGGCGGTGCGCCAGCTCATGGCCCGGGCGGCGAAACCCGACGCGGTCGTGGCCATCGAGTCGCGCGGGTTCATCTTCGGCGCGCCGATGGCGCACAGCTGGCACGTGCCCTTCGTCACGGCGCGCAAGTTCGGCAAGCTCCCCGGCAAGACCGTCCGGCAGGTGTACTCGCTCGAGTACGGCGAGGACGCGCTCGAGCTGCACGCCGACGCCCTGCAGCGCGGCTGGAGCATCGTCGTCGTGGACGACCTGCTCGCCACCGGGGGCACCGCGCAGGCGACGGTCGGCCTCGCGGAACAGCTCGGGGCTCGCGTCTCCGCGGCGCTCTTCCCGGTCGAGCTCCGGGGCCTCGGCGGACGCGAGCGGCTGGCGCCGACGCGGGTCGAGTCCCTCATGTCGTTCGACGTGACGGGCTGACGCGGCGCCGGGCGCGGCGAAGGGCCCGCGGCGCGTGCGCCGCGGGCCCTTCGCGTTCCGGATCGGCCCCGGCCTAGTGCGGCGAGAGCGCGGCGAGCCTGCGCTCGAGCGGGGCCCGGCGGCCCGCCGTCCGCTGTTCCTCGGGAAGGGTCTCGAGGTACGCGAGCCCCTCGCGCAGGGTACGCCTTGCGGCTTCCACGTCGCCCCTGCCGGCGTAGATGTCGGCGCGGTTCCGGTAGAGCAGCAGCTTGCGCGGCCCGTAGGCCATGTGCATCGCGCGGTCGGAGGCCGCCAGCGCGTCGTCGTAGTCCTTCATCGCGAGGTAGGCGACCGCGAGCCGGGCCGGCGGGTTGTAGTCGTCGGGGGCGTCGCGCTCGGACTGCAGGAGCATGGGGACCGCGCGCTGCGGCTGGCCGAGCTCGAGGTAGGCGGACAGCCGGTGGGAGTCGAAGACCATGCGCTGCTCGGGCGTCTTCGCGGCAGCCGCCGCGGCGTCGAGGAAGTCGGACCACTCCTGGGCGACGGCGTGGGCCCCGGCGCTGTCCTCCAGCGCCTCGCGCGCGCTCAGCAGCTCGATCCATGCCCCCGAGCGGTCGTCGGCGGCGGCCGGGAAGGAGAGGTCGGTAACGAGCGAGCGGGTGCTGCGCTCGAAGTCGGTGATGGCGCCGGCGCGTCCCGGGAAGGTGTCGGGCAGGCTGTAGGCGCAGTCCAGCCCGCCGGCTGAGACGTTGAGCGCCGACGAGGTGCGGCGGAGGCGAGGCAGCGCCTCGCGCGCGAGGGCGAGCCCCTCGTCGTAGCGCTGTGTCTGCATCAGCGCGAAGAGCATGGACTCGACCGACCGGCCGTAGCCCATCCAGCCGGGTGCGGCGGACGCGAGCAGCGAGCGGTAGGCCGGTACGGCCGCTGCGTAGTTCGCCGCGCCGAAGAGGCTGTCGGCCCGGGCCAGCCGGGCGAGCATCGGCCGCGGCGAGTAGGCGCCGGTGTGCGCGTCGTCCAGCAGGGCGTGCAGCTGCGAGACGCCGAGGCTGCCGATCCAGCGCACCTTGACCGCGCGGTCGGCCGGGTCGATCACGAAGAAGCTCGGGATGGCCTCGATCGGGTACCGTTTGCGGAACTCCGAGTTGCGGGGGCTCTCGGTGTCGATCTCGAGGAATACGAAGTCCTTCGCGTGGCGCGCGAGGGACGGGTCGGTGAAGACGAAGGTGCGCATCGAGCGGCAGGTGTGGCACCAGGGCGCCCACGCCTCGACGAAGAGCGGCACCTTGCGTTCGCGGGCCGCCCGCAGGGCGCCCTCGAAGTCGTTTGCCATCCAGGGCAGCACCGCCTTGCCGGCGGGCTCATGGGCCGGCGCCGTGGCGCCTGCGGAAGGTCCCGCGGGGGCGGCCGCCAGCACCGCCACCGCGAGGACGAGAAGGGTCGATTTCATGCCCGCGAGGTTAGCACTCCGCGGCACCGGCCGCCGCCGACCGGCGACGGGCGACTCCGGCGGGGCGACGGGCGCGGCCCGCCGGCCGTCACTCGTTCAGCGCCGCCACCGCACGGTCGGCTTCTCCTGCGCGCAGGTAGATCACGTACCCGAACCAGCCGCGCCCGTCGGTCACGGCATTGGACGCGTACACCTCGACGCCGGACTTGTGGAGCTTCCCGTGGACACGGGCCACCGCGCCGATCTCGTCGTCGCCCTGGACCAGGAGCGCCTGGTGCGGACCCTCGAGGGAGATGCCCGCCGCCTTCGCCGTGTCCGCGAGTTTCGCGGAGTCCTCGGGGAAGAGGGTGAACTGCGTGCTGTCGGGCCCGATCGGCACCGAGTTGAGCGCGAGCAGGTTGACGCCCTGCGCCGCGAGCTGGGTCAACGCGTCGAACGCCTCGTCGGGCTCGCCGCGGACGTTCGCGTAGTAGTACTGGACCTTCCGGACCTTCGTCGCCATGTTCTCCTCGTGTGTGCGATGAGCGGGGAGGGGCCGCCGCCGGAATGTACGCCACGCGGGCCCGGAATGCCCGCGGCGGGGAGAACGGGGGCGGAGGGGCGGGACGGCTTGACGCTTCCGGAGTGCTGGCCGACCCTGCCTCCGTCGCGGCCGCGCCGCAAGCGGGGAGAGACGAGCCCATGGACCAGCACGAGCCCGGCGAGCCTTCGGGGAACGGCCCGGAGCGATTCCGGATCCGGATCTCGATCGAGCCGGCCGACATCGATGTCCACGGCCACGTGAACAACGTCGTGTACGTGCGATGGGTCCAGGAGGCGGCCGTGGCGCACTGGACCGCGCGCACGGGCGAGGCCGAGCGGCGGGCGGTGACGTGGGTCGTCCTCCGGCACGAGATCGACTACCGGCACCCGGCCCTCCCGGAGGACGGCGTCGAGGCGGTGACATGGGTGGGGCCCGCCTCGCGAAACGCGTACGAGCGCAACACGGAGCTCCGGCGGGAGCACGACGGCCAGGTGCTCGCTCGCGCGCGCACGATCTGGTGCCCGCTCGACCCGGTGACCGGCAGGCCGTGCCGACTCTCCGAGAGCCTCCTGCGGCGCTTCTCGGTGCCGGGCCCGCTCGACGCCCGTCGCGAGGGCTGAGCGGCCCGCGGTTCCCCGCCCGCGGGGCGGCCCCCCGCGACCGTCCGCACCCTCAAGTCGGGGACCGGGCGGGCCGAAGCCTGTGCGGTACGACGCACCCGACCCCCGGGCGCGCCTCCTCCGGACACAGGGGAATTCGCATGAACCTCCGTACGAGCCTCCGGCCGGCCCGGGTGGCCCTGGCCGCGGCCGTGGCGCTGGCCTGCGCGGCCGCTCCGGCCATGGCCGGCGCCCCCGCAGCGACCCCGCGGCCCGTCGCCATCCTCGCGCCGCTCGCCCCGGTTCCCGCCCCGATCGTCTGCGGCCTGGTGGCCTTCCTCGATCCCGACACGGGGCGGCTCACCGGCCCCATCGCATCGTTCGTACCACCGGTGGACCAACGCGACGCGGCCGACCCGGTGCTGCTGGTCGAGGAGCCCCTGCCCGGCGGCGGCTGGGTGATCGACCTCAAGGGCACGCTGATGGAGTCGTACGTGATGCATCTCGATCCGCTCGGCCACGCGACGGTCGAGTGCGTGCAGGACCACCGGGTCGCGCCGGTCGTGACCGCCGTCGCCGGAAGGGGGCGCTGACATGGCGCACTTCCGTACCGCGTCTGTCGCCGCGGCGCTGGCGCTGCTCCTGGCGGCCGCCCCGGCCCTCGCCGTCCCGGGCAAGGTCGTCATCCGGAACCTCGATTCGCCCGGTGAAGGTTTCAATCTCGCGACCCCCGCGGCCCCCGTCGGCGGGAACCCCGGGACGACCGTCGGGCAGCAGCGGCTCAACGTCTTCCAGCACGCCGCCGACATCTGGGGGTCCATCCTCGGCAACGCCGACACGATCTACGTCAACGCCAACTTCGACTCGCTCCTGTGCACCGCGAGCAGCGCCGTGCTCGGCAGCGCGGGCCCGAAGTACATCGTCCGCGACGACCCGGGCTTTCCCTACCCGGGCACGTGGTACCACGTCGCGCTCGGCAACCAGCTCGCCGGCACGCGCCTGATCCCCCGGACGACCTACCAGATGGGCGAGATCACCGCGCGCTTCAATTCCGAGCTGGACGGAAACCCGAACTGCCTCGGCGGTCGCACCTGGTACTACGGGTACGACGGGAACGAGGGCTCGCTGATCGAGCTGCTGCCCGTGGTCCTGCACGAGCTCGGGCACGGCCTGGGCTTCAGCACCACGACGAACGGCCAGACCGGGGCGTTCAACAACGGCTACCCCGGAGCGTTCGACCACTTTCTCTACGACTCGACGACCCACCGCACGTGGTCGGATCCGGCGGAGTCCGCGGCCCAGCGGGTGGCCTCCGCGGTGAGCGGCACGAGGCTGCTGTGGAACGGCCCGGCCGTGGCCTACGGGATCGTGGACCTGGGCTACAGCGCGGGCTTCGACGCGGCGCACCGACCGTTCATGTACGCGCCCGCGAGCTACGCCCCGGGCTCCTCGGTGTCGCACTGGGACACCAGCATGTTCCCGAACGCGCTCATGGAGCCGGCGCTCAGCACGAGCCTCAGCTCGGACGTGGACCTGACGAAGCACGCGTTCGTGGACCTTGGGTGGCTGTCCATGGCCACCGCCACGACGCTGGCGGAGTTCACGGTCGAGGACTTCGACACGGGCGTGCTCGTGCGGTGGCGCTTCGCCGATCCCTCCGGAGTCTCGGCGATCACGCTCGAACGCGCCCCGGGCACCGTCGGCCCGTGGTCCGCGGTGGACGCGGAGCTGTTCACGCGCGACGGCCTGACGGCCGCGATGGACGCGACCGTGGAGAGCGGAACGCGCTACTGGTACCGCCTCCGGGTGGTCCAGTCGGACGGATCGCAGGTCGTGCTCGGATCGGCCAGCGTGCTGCATTCCGGCGGGACGGGGCCGCTGGCGTTCGGGCCGCCGAGCCCGAACCCGACGCCCTCGGGCACGGCGCTCTCGTTCCGGCTGCCGCGTCCCGAGTGGGTGCGACTCGACATCGTGGACGCCGGCGGCCGCCGGGTGCGGACGCTCGAGCAGGGCATGCTGGCCCCGGGCGAGTACCAGCGCTGGTGGGACGGGCGCGGCGACGGGCGGGTGGCGCCTCCCGGCCTCTATTTCGCCCTGCTGCGCACCTCGGACGGCGTCCGCACGCAGCGGATCGCCGTCATCCGGTAGTCGCGGGCCGGGAACGCGGACGGGGCGGCGGGCCGACCGGCCCGCCGCCCCGCTTCGTCTGGCGCCGCCGGATCAGGCGCCCTTGCGCCTCTTCTCGATGCGGGCCCACGCGTCCTTGAGGGTCACGGTGCGGTTGAATACCGGCCTCCCGGGGAGCGAGTCGGGGTCGGGGTAGAAGTACCCGACGCGCTCGAACTGCAGCGGCGTGCCCGCCGGCGCCTCGGCGAGCGCGGGCTCGAGCCGGCAGCCGGTCAGGACCTCGAGGGATCGCGGGTTGATCCCGCTGACGAAGTCCTCGCCCTCGGGCACGTCCTCGGGATCCACCTGCGGGAAGAGCGTCTCGTAGAGGCGCACCTCCGCCGGCACCGCGTGGGACGCCGACACCCAGTGGATCGTGGCCTTGACCTTGCGGCCGTCCGGCGCGTTGCCGCTGCGGGTCTCGGGATCGTACGTGGCGCGGACGAGCGTGACCTCGCCGGTCGCGGGGTCCTTCTCGACCCCGGTGCAGCGGACGAGGTAGGCGGCGCGCAGCCGCACCTCGGTGCCGGGGGAGAGGCGGAAGTACTTCGGCGGCGGGACCTCGCGGAAATCCTCCTGGTCGATCCAGACCTCGCGCGCGAACGGGACCTTCCGCACGCCCGCGGCCGGGTCCTCGGGGTTGTTCGCGGCCTCGAACCACTCGACCTGCCCCTCGGGGTAGTTCTCGAGCACGACCTTGAGCGGTCTCAGGACGGCCATGCGGCGGAGCGCGCGACGGTTCAGCTCCTCGCGCACGCAGTGCTCGAGCAGGGCCAGCTCGACGCGGTTCTCGCGCCGGGCGACGCCGACGCGGTCCACGAAGTCGCGGAGCGCGACCGCGGGGTAGCCGCGGCGCCGCATGGCCGAGATCGTCGGCATGCGCGGGTCGTCCCAGCCGCGCACGATGCCCTCGCGCACGAGCCGCAGGAGCTTGCGCTTGCTCATCACCGTGTGCGTCACGTTGAGCCGCGCGAACTCGTACTGGTGCGGCAGCGGGCGCGGCAGGTCCAGTGCCTCGAGCAGCCAGTCGTAGAGCGGGCGGTGCGGCACGAACTCGAGCGTGCAGATGCTGTGCGTGACGCCTTCGATGTAGTCGGACAGCCCGTGGGCGTAGTCGTACATCGGGTACAGGCACCACGCGTCGCCGGTCTGGTGGTGCGAGGCGTGACGGATCCGGTAGAGGATCGGGTCGCGCAGCCAGACGTTCGGCGACGCCATGTCGATCCTCGCGCGCAGCGTCCGGGCCCCGTCCGGGAACTCGCCGGCGCGCATGCGCGCGAGCAGGTCGAGGCTCTCCTCCACCGGCCGGTTACGCCATCGGCTGGGCACGCCGACCTCGCCCGGAGCGCCGCGCATCGCGTCCACCTCGGCGGGGGTGTGGTCGCAGACGTAGGCGCGCCCCTTCCCGACGAGGCGGACCGCGAACGCGTACAGGGCCTCGAAGTAGTCCGAGGCGTAGAAGGGTTCCAGCGCCTCACCGCGGTGTTCCGCCGGCATCACGGGCGCCTGGTAGTAGTCCTCGCTCCCGGCGGCGCCGCGCGCCGGCGGCTTCGCGCCGGCCGGCTTGAGCCCGAGCCGGTCGTCCGCCCAGCCGGCCAGCAGCCAGCGGACGTCGGACAGGATCGACTCGACGTATTCCACCTCCTCCTTGGCGGGGTTCGTGTCGTCCATGCGCAGGTTGCACTGTCCGCCGAACTGCCGGGCGATGCCGAAGTTGAGGCAGATCGCCTTCGCGTGGCCGATGTGGAGGTACCCGTTCGGCTCGGGCGGGAAGCGCGTCACGATCTTCGCGTGCGCGCCGCGCGCGAGATCGGCCTTCACGATCTCGCGGATGAAGTCCTCCCGCTCCTCGGCGGGCGTATCCGGTTCGCGGGTGGTCGGGTCACTCATAGCGGTTAAGAAACGGCATGAAGGGCCCCCGTGTCCAGTGGGCTGCTCGCCGGCGAGCGGGCCGTCAGCCGCGAAAGACGGCGCGGCGCCCCCGGGAGGGCGCCGCGCGCATCGTCACCCCGGCCCGGGGGCCGGGTCATCGCCGCTCGATCTGGCGGAGCTTCAGCCACAGCAGGATCGCCAGGACGGTCACGATCAGCGTGGACACCGCGAGGCCCTGCCGGCGGAAGTGGTACTCGTGGATGGCCGAGTTCCCGGCCGCCCGCGCCTCCTCGATGATCTTGATGCCCGGACGGGCCACGGCGGCGAGAGCCGCGACCCGGAAGGAGTGGATGGCCACGCGCGACTGCACGAGGGCCTGGTGGGCCCCCTTGAGCGCGTACTGGGCGTCCGAGACGTCCATGCCGAGACGCGAGGCGCGGTCGAGGGCGGAGTCGGCCTCGGCCTTGCCGACGCTGAGACTGTCGAGCAGCGCCCGCAGGTGGACGATCTGGGCGGTGGTCGAGTCGGCCGGATTGTCCTGGTGGCACTTCACGCAGGGACCGTTCGGCGAGAACCCGACCAGGCTGTCGCTCGGGGGCAGGATGCGGTGGTTCCCATGGCAGCCGACGCACCCGGCGATGCCCTTCTTCTCGAAGGCCGCGCGATGCTCGCTCTTCTGGAACAGATCGGCGTTCGCACCGTGGCAGTTGCCGCAGACGGCGACCATCGAGGCCGCGCCGGGCGGGATCGCACCGTGGTTGCCGTGGCACGAGTTGCACGCGGGCGCGTTGAGGTCCGAACGCTCCATCAGTGCCTTCCCGTGGACGCTCTGGCGGTAGTTCTCGAACTGGTCCGTCGGGATGTGGTACTGCGCCATGTATTTCGCGTTCGAGTGACAGTGCGCGCAGGTGATCGGGATCTGCGTGGCGTAGACCGGCGAGCGCGGGTCCTTCACGCGCACGATCATGTGGTTCGAGTGACAGCTCACGCAGGTGGCGGGCTTCGGATCGCCCTTGGCGTTCAGCTGGCCGTGGACGCTCGTCACGTACTTCTCGTACTGGTCCACCGGCAGCGACGGGTTGAAGTCGCGCATGTACCTGGCGTTGCTGTGGCAGCTCGCGCAGGTCTTCACGACGTGCGTCGGGTGGACCGGTGAGGCCGGATCGTCCACCGGCACGATGTTGTGCACCCCGTGGCAGCTCACGCACTGCGGGCCGTTGGGATTGCTCGCGAGCGCCTCGCCGTGGACGCTGGCCTCGAGGCTGTCGGCCACGTCGGTGAGCTGGTAGCGGTGACGCCATGGCGTGTCGGCCTTGCCGTGGCACTGGCCGCACACCGCGATGATGTCGCTCTTCGCGATCTTCCCCCGGAAGCCGGCGGCCTTGCTCATGGCCTTGTCCATGTCGTCCGAGGTCGGGTCCCCGCCGTGGCACCCGGCGCAGGTCACCCCCCGGAGGTGATGGATGTCCTTCTTGAAGGCCACGCCCTGGGGCTCGTCCTCGTGGCACGAGAGGCACTGGTCCTGGGGCGCCGCGGCCCGTGAGGGCGCGGCCGCGCATGCCTGGAACGCCGTGAAGAGCACGGCGGCTGCGATCAGATTGCGGGTCGCGTTCATTTGAGCCCGATCACGGTGAGGACGATCATCGCCACGATCACGACGATGCCGGTCCAGGTGAGGATCCGGTTGCGGGCGCCCTGGGGAAGCCGCGTGTCCCAGAAGGGCACGAGGGCCCAGAGGAATCCGGCGGCCCCGAAGAACAGGATGCCGACGACCTCGCCTTCGAACGGCCCGAGCTTCGCCGGGAAGTACTTGAGCGCCTGGTACATGAACAGGAAATACCACTCCGGCTTGATGCCGGCCGGCGCCGGCGCCGCCGGGTTGGCCTTCACGCCGAGCTCCCAGGGGAACATCACGGCCAGGATGGCGAGGAGGTTCAGCACGATCAGCCAGACCAGGAGGTCGCGCAGCACGAAGTTCGGGAAGAAGGGCATGTAGCGCTTCTTCGACTGGGGCAGCTGTTCCCACGAATGCGGCTCGTGCATGCCCTGGATCTGGACGAACAGGAGGTGCGCGCCGAGGATCAGCGTGAACGTCGCCGGCAGGATCGCGACGTGGAGACCGAAGAAACGCACGAGCGTCTCGGCGCCGACTTCCTTCCCTCCGCGCAGCAGCTCGAGGATGCCCTTCCCGAAGAAGGGAACGACCGCCGGCATGGCGGTCCCGACCTTTGTGGCGAAGAACGCGAGCGTGTTCCAGGGCAGCAGGTAGCCGCTGAACCCGAACCCGAGGCAGAGCGCCAGCAGCACCATGCCGGTGAGCCAGGTCAGCTCACGCGGCTTGCGGAACGCGCCCGTGAAGAAGACCGAAAACATGTGGAGGAAGACGGTGAAGATCATCAGGTTCGCCGACCACTGGTGGATGGAGCGTACGAGCCATCCGAACTTCACATAGACGACGATGAACCTGACCGACTCGAAGGCGGTCTGGATGCCGGGCTGGTAGTACATCATCAGCAGGATCCCGGTCGTGAGCTGGATCACGAAGAGGAACAGGCTGATGCCGCCGAGGTAGTACCAGATCGAGCCTTCGTAGCTCGGGACCTTCTTGTGGGACGCGAACTCCATGACGGCGTCGATCGGAAGGCGCTCGCGCACCCAGCCGAGGACGCCTGAGAAGGGGGACCGGCTCATCGCGCCCTCCTAGGCCCGGTAGACGACGACGTCGTCGCCGGTGTGCACGGCCCGGTACTGCTTGAGGGGGCGCGGCGGAGGTCCGGAGATGTTCTGGCCGTTGAGGTCGTACATGCCGTTGTGGCACGCGCAGTGGATCTTGCGAATGCTCGGCTCGTACTGGACCGTGCAATCGAGGTGCGTGCACACGGCGGAGAAGGCACGCAGCTCACCGGCCGGCGTCATGATCAGCAGCCCCGGCTCCGAGCCGAACTTGAAGATGATGCCCTCGTTCGGCTTCAGGTCGGAGAACTTCGCTGCAACGACGCTGTCGGGCTCGGCGTCCTTGCGGGGCGGGATGTGGAAGTACTCGACGATGGGGTAGAA